>ERZ772920.364-NODE-364-length-26065-cov-4.804691_pt1 | contig 26065 bp, 27 predicted proteins | sample MGYA00511469_ERZ772920 | MGnify/ENA primary metagenome ERZ772920 (study PRJEB29015, sample SAMEA2738069) | human oral metagenome | biome: human oral; feature: human-associated habitat; material: saliva | place: China | collected 2216 ... | reverse complement strand
TAGTAAGGGATTTGAGTTCAACGCGAATAGGTAAGCGGCCTTGCAATTCTGGCAATAAATCTGATGGGCGAGCCACTTGGAATGCACCTGAACAGATAAAGAGAATATGGTCAGTTTTTACCATACCATGTTTGGTGTTTACCGTTGAGCCTTCGATAATTGGCAGTAAATCACGTTGCACCCCTTCACGAGAGACATCTCCACCAGAATGCTCGCCTTTTTTGCAGATTTTATCGATCTCATCAATAAAGACGATGCCATGTTGTTCAACCGCTTCAATTGCTTGTTGTTTCAACTCTTCAGGATTAACTAATTTTGCTGCTTCTTCATCTAACATCACTTTTAACGCATCTTTGATTTTCATTTTGCGTTTTTTCGTTTTGTTTGGCGACATCCCTTCAAATAGAGATTGCAGCTGAGAAGTCATATCTTCCATACCCGGCGGTGTCATAATTTCTACGCTCACTTGTGCCGCTACATCAATTTCGATCTCTTTGTCATCAAGCTGCCCTTCACGTAATTTTTTACGGAAAATTTGGCGAGTTGAAGTGTTATCAGATTCTTGTACGTTGCCCCACTGATCTTTCGCTGGTGGTAACAATACATCTAAAATACGATCTTCTGCTGCATCTTGTGCACGCATACGGTTTTTCTCTACCGCTTGCGATTTCACTAATTTGACTGCAACATCAGTTAAGTCTTTAATAATCGACTCCACTTCTTTACCCACGTAACCCACTTCGGTAAATTTTGTGGCTTCGACTTTAATAAATGGCGCATTAGCTAATTTTGCTAAACGGCGAGCAATTTCAGTTTTACCCACGCCTGTTGGTCCAATCATTAAAATGTTTTTTGGTGTTACTTCTTGGCGTAGCTCTTCTGGTAACTGCATACGGCGCCAGCGATTACGTAATGCGATTGCCACCGCACGTTTAGCTTCTGTTTGTCCGATAATATGTGCGTCTAATTCTGAGACGATTTCACGAGGGGTCATTGACATAATTTATTCCTTGAAAAACTTCCCTCTTTACTTATGAGGGGCTGGGGAAGATTTGTTACAAGCGGTGATTTTTTCGCTAATATTTGTAAAGGGAAGATCGTTTTAAATCTCTTCTAACCTCTCTTTTCTAAAGAGGGGGATTTTTTTACACTTCTTCGATAACGTGATTATTATTTGAGTAAATATCAATATCTCCCGCAATTTTCAGTGCTTCTGCCACAATTTCTTTCGCAGTCAGATTGTTTTTTGTTCTTAATAAGGCTAATGCTGCCGATTTGGCATAGTTACCGCCAGAACCGATAGCTAATACATCAAATTCTGGCTCAATCACATCACCAGAGCCTGACACGAGTAAAAATTCACTTTCATTTGCCACAATCATCATCGCTTCTAATTTGCGAAGTGAACGTTCAGTGCGCCACTCTTTTGCCAATTCAACGGCAGATTTCACTAAATGCCCTTGGTGCAGTTCTAATTTTTTCTCAAACAAATCACGCAAAATAAATGCATCAGCTGTTGAACCTGCAAAGCCTGTGACGACTTTATCTTTGTATAAACGGCGCACTTTACGTACTGTACCTTTTTCTACGCAGTTGCCTAATGTTGCCTGACCATCACCACCGATCGCCACTTTGCCATCTTTACGAACACATACAATCGTTGTCATTGTTGATCCTTTATTTTTGGTAAAAAACTGCCCACTAGATTGGGGAGGATTGACCGCTTTTCAAGGCTAGATGGTCGGATTTCATAAAATATTTGAGTTCTTATTCTCAAATCTATTGACTGAGTTAAATGAGAATGGTTATTATCAAGCAAGCTGTTTTGAAGAGGAAATAATAATGAAGGAATCAATTTACATCATTGTAATGGTTATCGCTTTTGTTATATTCATTAAATTATTAGACTTGGCTATTTTTAGAAAAATAACAAAAGATAAAGACAAGCGTGAAGTTTATCAGATAATCTGCTGTTTATTTATTATTTTTGCTTTATATTTTTTCAATTTAGATATCCAGTTAAGATTAGGCTCGCCAATACCTATCTTATCACTATGTGTTGCAGTTTTATTTTCTTTTCTAATAGAGAAGAAAATGAAAATAAAATACAGTTCTAAGGTAGCTAGATTATTTGCAGCAGCAGCGACAATAGCGATTTATTTTTCCTGTATATATTTAGCAAAAATAATATTATGCTAAAAGCATTTATAACTGCTTTTAAGGTTTATCCCACTTCATAAAACTCTAACGGCAATCCATCAGGATCTCTGAAAAACGTAAAGCGTTTGCCTGTGAGTTCGTCCACGCGAACAGGTTCACATTCAGTTGCAAAACTTGCCAAGAATGCAACCGCTTGTTCTACGTTTTTTACCCGAAATGCCAAGTGCCGTAAGCCACAGGATTCAGGCGTGGTAGGGCGAGCGGGCGGATTGGGGAAGCTGAATAGTTCAATCTGCGAACCATCGGCAAATTTCAAATCGAGCTTATAGCTTTGACGTTCGACTCGGTAGGTTTCTTCGATGATTTTTGCTCCTAAAATTTCCGTGTAAAAATGTTTAGATTTTGCGTAATCGCTGGTAATGATGGCAACATGGTGGAAGCCTAAAATCGGTGTTGTCATTTGTAAACCTTTTGAGAAATTTAACCGCTTGCAGTATCATCTTTCCCTTTCCATTTTTCAAGCTCCTATTTTCATGAATAATTCCTCAAATTCCGCTTTTACTGCTCAATCGAACCCTAACGCTCCTTTTGCCCGCAAGGTGTTGGCGTGGTTTGCAGTGTATGGACGGAAACATCTGCCGTGGCAGCAAAATAAGACACTTTATAAGGTTTGGCTATCGGAAGTGATGTTGCAACAAACGCAGGTGGCAACCGTCATTCCTTATTTTGAGCAGTTTGTCGAGCGTTTTCCGACGGTAATGGACTTGGCGAATGCCCATATTGATGAGGTATTGCACCTTTGGACGGGGTTGGGCTATTACGCTCGGGCACGTAATTTACACAAGGCAGCACAAACGATTCGCGATCAATTCGGGGGTGAGTTTCCTACCCAATTTGAAGATGTATTGGCGTTGTCTGGCGTAGGCAGAAGCACGGCTGGTGCAGTGCTTTCCTCGGTATTAAATGCACCTTATCCGATTTTGGATGGCAATGTGAAACGGGTGTTATCGCGTTATTTCGCAGTTGAAGGCTGGAGCGGTGAAAAGGCAGTAGAAAATCAGCTTTGGCATTTAACTGCACAAATTACGCCAACCGAGCAGGTGGCAGATTTTAATCAGGCGATGATGGATTTAGGGGCGATGATTTGCATCAGAACCAAGCCAAAATGTTCACTTTGTCCGTTGGCAGAGGATTGCCAAGCGAATCAGTTAGATGCATGGGATAAATTTCCCGCTAAAAAACCAAAGAAAATCTTGCCCGAACGACAAGCCTATTTTCTGGTATTCAAGCAAGGCACTCGCATTTTGTTGGAGCAGCGGGAAGCAAAAGGTTTATGGGGTGGGTTGTATGTTTTTCCACAGTTTGAGGATGAGGCAAGTTTCAAGCGATTTATTTCTGATAAAAATTTGCAAATTAGTCGATATTTGCACGCATTTCGACACACGTTCAGCCATTTTCACTTAGATATTACTCCTGTGTTGGTAGAGTTGGATGAGCAAAGGAAAGAAGAAAATCGACCGCTTGGCGTTGCAGAAAATGAGGGAAATTCCCGCTATTTTGTATCTTCAAAGGCGAATTATTGGTATGATCTGACCCAACCGAATGAAATAGGCTTAGCAATGCCCGTGAAGCGGATTTTAGATGAGTTATCTCAAGAGAATAAGGATTGATTATGGCACGCACCGTATTTTGTGAATATTTAAAACAAGAGGCTGAAGGCTTAGATTTTCAACTTTACCCAGGTGAGTTAGGTAAACGTATTTTTGATTCAATTAGCAAACAAGCGTGGAGCGAGTGGATCAAAAAACAGACGATGTTAGTGAACGAGAAAAAACTGAGTATGATGAACCCTGAGCACCGCAAATTGCTTGAAACCGAGATGGTAAACTTCTTGTTTGAAGGTAAAGAGGTGGTGATCGACGGTTATAAACCAGTTGAGTAAGGCAGTTGCGATGAAAAAACATACGAAATATTTGCCGCTGTTGGCGTTGATTCCGTTTTTAATTTCGTGTGGCAGCAGCCCGACAAAACACACTAAACGCCACGGAAGCAAATATCATAACTATGATTTTAAAGATACCAATGGCTTGGATATTTTAACGGGGCAGTTCTCGCATAATATTGATGATATTTGGGGAAGCCAAGAGTTGTTGATCGCAACAAAAAAAGATTACGTGAAATATACTGACCAATATTACACCCGTAGTCATATTTCGTTTGAAGACGGGGTGATTACGATTGAAACGTTGGCAGATCAAGCACGCTTGAAAAATGCGATCGTGCATACACTATTGATGGGCGGAGATCCGAAAGGAATTGACTTATTCGCTTCTGGCGATACACCGATTAGTGCGAATCCGTTCCTTGCGGGACAGGTGAAAGACCAATATGGGCGTTATGTAACGAATGCGGTCATTGCTAATGATTTCGCCAATTATTTGGTGCAAAATGCGACGACACGTCGTTTGAAAAATGGACGTAATGTCGCGGTAGTGCAAATCAAGATGGTGGAAGGCCATATTGAAATTCGTGCTCGCCAATATTTGCCATTAGTGCGGAAGATGGCAAAACGATACGGTATTGAACCTAGCCTGATTTTAGGTATTATGGAAGTGGAGTCAGCATTCAATCCATACGCGGTAAGTTATGCGAATGCGATTGGTTTGATGCAAATTGTGCCTAAAACAGCTGGACGTGATATTTTTGCTCGTAAAGGCTTAAATGGCCAGCCAGATCGTGCTTATTTATATAATCCAGAGCAAAATATTGATGCGGGTACAATGTATCTCTCTATTTTGCATGAAGAATATTTGGATGGAATCACCAATTCGACTTCAATGCATTATGCAATGATTTCTGCATATAATAGTGGAGCTGGAGCGGTATTAAAAGTGTTCGATTATGATAAATATGAGGCGATTGATCGTATTAACGAGCTTTCGCCAGATGCAGTTTATCGTATTTTAACCACGGCTCACCCATCAGCACAGGCGAGAAATTATTTGAAGAAAGTATCTAAAGCTCGTGAAAAATATCGTTCTGTTCGTTAATTTGATGCTAAAAAATACAATTAGCACAAAAAAAGATCGAACAAACAGGAAATTAAAATTTTCCTGAAAAAACATTTGACGGGGTCTGAAAAAAACTGCATAATGCACCCCGTAAACGACGAGATGCCTCGATAGCTCAGTCGGTAGAGCAGGGGATTGAAAATCCCCGTGTCGGTGGTTCGATTCCGCCTCGAGGCACCATTTCCTCCTTAGTTCAGTCGGTAGAACGGTGGACTGTTAATCCATATGTCGCAGGTTCGAGTCCCGCAGGAGGAGCCATATTAAGAAGCCCTGATGAGAAATCATCAGGGTTTTCGCTTTTCTAGTATCCTACCATTTATATTTAACGTGAAATTCCCCAAATGAGGGGATTTTTTGTATAATGCACCAATCTATTTTTTCGTTTAATTCATATTTTGCAAAGAATTGACTCCCCTCTTTAGCAAAGAGGGGCAGGGGGAGATTTTGGCAAAAGATAAAACGAAGCTCATACGAGAAATTAACATCGTAATCAAATCTCCCCTAACTCCTCTTTTCTAAAGAGGGGGATTAGTTTGCAAACAAAAAACAAAAGAGAACAAAAATGTTTGAAAACCTGTCCGATAGACTTTCCAAAACGCTCAAAAACATCACTGGCAAAGGGCGTTTAACCGAAGATAACATTAAAGATACTCTCCGCGAAGTGCGTATGGCGTTGCTTGAGGCAGATGTTGCTTTGCCAGTTGTACGTGAGTTTATCAATAAAGTTAAAGAGCGTGCAATTGGCGAAGAGGTTAATAAAAGTTTAACGCCAGGGCAAGAGTTCCTCAAAATTGTACGTGCTGAGCTTGAGCAAGCAATGGGCGAAGCAAATGAAGGGTTGAATCTTGCTACCCAACCGCCAGCGGTCATCTTAATGGCAGGTTTGCAAGGTGCAGGTAAAACCACTTCGGTAGGTAAATTAGCCAAATTCCTTAAAGAACGTGAAAAGAAAAAAGTGCTTGTGGTTTCTGCCGACGTTTACCGCCCAGCCGCGATCAAACAGCTTCAAACCTTGGCGGAAGCGTTAAAAGTAGATTTTTTCCCAACCGAAACCACGCAAAAGCCTGTTGAAATTGCAGAAGCGGCATTAAAATACGCAAAACTGAATTTCTTTGATGTGTTGATTGTCGATACCGCTGGTCGCTTACACGTTGATGGCGAGATGATGGATGAAATCAAACAGCTTCACGCCACACTCAACCCAATTGAAACACTCTTTACCGTGGACGCAATGACAGGTCAAGATGCTGCAAACACCGCTAAAGCGTTCAACGAAGCCTTGCCATTAACAGGTGTCATTTTAACTAAAGTGGATGGTGATGCTCGTGGTGGTGCGGCATTGTCTATCCGTCAAATCACAGGAAAACCAATTAAATTCCTTGGTGTGGGTGAGAAAACCGATGCGTTAGAGCCATTCCATCCAGACCGCGTGGCTTCTCGTATTCTTGGTATGGGTGATGTGCTTTCGCTTATCGAAGATTTACAACGCAGTGTAGACCAAGAAAAAGCAGAAAAAATTGCTCAAAAATTCAAAAAAGGTGATGAATTTACCCTTGATGATTTCCGCGATCAGCTTGTCGAAATGAAAAAAATGGGCGGCATGATGTCGATGCTTGAAAAATTACCAGGGACGAAAAACTTGCCTGATCACGTAAAAAATCAAGTGGATGACAAAATGTTCATCAAAATGGAAGCGATCATTAACTCAATGACGCTCAAAGAGCGTGCAAACCCAGATATCATCAAAGGTTCACGTCGTCGCCGTATTGCATTAGGTTCAGGCACACAAGTGCAAGACGTGAATAAACTTCTCAAGCAATTCGATGAAATGCAACGTATGATGAAAAAAATGCGTAAAGGCGGAATGGCAAAAATGATGCGTGGTATGAAAGGGATGATGGGCGGTGGCTTAGGTGGTCTAGGTGCACTCGGTAGCATGTTTAAGCGTTAGTATCTATAACAGAAACCGCTTGTAGGAAAATCTACAAGCGGTTTTTTAATTTTAGCTATTTTTTCACTAAAATCTCCACTGCCAATTGCTGTTTAAAACTGAGCAACTGATTTAGGCGGGCGGTTTCGACACAGACCATATGTTGGTAATCATTCGGTTGCATTGCACTTGGTGGAGTGTCCCACGGGTTCCAAAGCACGATGCTGTCGGCGTTTTGGTGGTCGATCTCAATATTCCGCTCCCACAAGCGGTCGGAAATTATCGAATTTTTACCAATATAAGGATAAATACAATCCACACTTTGTTGAATTTGACGAGTAGTAGGCAATTTAACTTGTTGATCAGTGAGTTTATCGAACGCAGTCATCGGCAAATTTTGCACTTCTACATTCTCAATTTGACTTAAATTGAAATAGCTATGTAGTGCAATTTGAGCAGGATCTTGCCCATAATGGGTAAATTCAAGTCGGAGTTTTTCGCTGAATATCATTTGAATGTGAGCTTGGATTATCTGATGCTCATCAAATAGTGAGAAATTTAATATGACTTGTTTATCCTGAATATCGTAATCGCTAAGTGTCCAAAGTTGTAAGCGGGCTGTGCCGTGGGCTGGCTGCTTTACGGTGCCAAACCAAGGATAGCAAATTGGTATGCCCCCACGAATAGCAACACCTCGTTTGAATGGCTCAATAGGGCTAAGCCAAAAAATATCGTGTTCTGCATGGCGAGGTTGCCAACTTAACAATTGTGCACCTTGGAGAGCAATTCTGGCTTTTCCGACGGGATGATCGAATTCAAGCACTGGGATTTCGTTTTGTTGAATAAGGTAAAGGGAATTAGCTAAGTTCATTTTTAGATCCTTTTTATTATTTCTTGTAGGGGCTAATCATATTAGCCTCTACAAAGGTGAGATTATCATATTCTTTTTTTAACGTATGCTTCTCGCCATTTCCTGCATATACGGCATCGTTTTCTCAAAAAAATAGCGATACGAAGGGCAGAGATAATTGTGTAAATTTGGGTCGTTTTCCACAGGTATGAACCGATGTTTTGGGCAGCCACCATTGCAAAGTTTTTTAAATTCACACCGCTTGCAAAGTGTGGTCAGTTTTTGGCTTTTATCTAAGCCAAATTGTTGTTGCTTGGTTGAAGTGGCAATCTCTGCCAATGATTGTTGGTTGAGATTGCCAATTTTATATTCAGGGTAAACGAAGTGATCACAGGCATAAATATCGCCATTCGCTTCTGTAACCAAAGATTGCCCGCAAGTTGGTTGATGTACGCAGGTGGTGGATGGGTAGCCTAGCCATTGTCCGAGCAGATTATCAAAGGTGGAAACATAAATTTTGCCGACATCGTGTGAATACCATTCTTGAAACACATCAAACAGAAATTGTCCCAAGCCTTGCGGTGGTACGGAGAAATCGGTGACTTCTGCGATGTTCGGGTGGCGTTCTACAATCGGGATAAACTGCATATAACGCGAGCCGAGCTGTTTAAGAGCTTGGTAAGTTTCCCGCCCTTTCTGCCAATTTTGATCGTTCACCACCGTCAGTGTGTTAAATTCCACTTCGTTTTTTTTCAGTAATTCTAAGGCTTTCACTACTTTTTCAAAGGTTGGGTTGCCGTTCCCTGAAATGCGGTAGCGGTTATGCACGGCGCTTAAGCCGTCGATGGATAAGCCAATCAGAAAGCGGTTTTCACGGAAAAAATCTGCCCATTGTTGGTTTAAAGCGATGCCGTTGGTTTGAAAAGCGTTGGTGATCTGCTTGCCATTGGCAAATTGTTGCTGAAATTCGACCGCTTGCTTGTAGAAATCCAAGCCTAAAAGCGTCGGTTCACCCCCTTGCCACGCAAATTCCACCCGATCGCCTGCGTGAGAATCAATGTAATTTTGAACGTAATTTTTGAGCGTTTCTTTCGACATAAATGGGGCGTGATGTCCAAACTGTGCCTCTTTTTCCAAGTAGAAGCAGTATGTACATTGAATGTTGCAGTGGAAGCTACTGGGTTTTGCCATTAGGTGGAAATGTGCGGTCATTTTCGCTCCTATTTGGCTTTATGGCGTTTAAACGCCCCTTTTTGTTTCAAGGCTTTCACTATGCGAATGGCAGTTTCAGTTTCACAGCCCGCATATTCAGCGATTTCACGATAGGTCCAGTTGTAATCTGGGAAGTGTTGGGTGAAAAAATCGAGGCTGTCGATGATGCGATCAAGGGTGCGAAGATAGGCACTTTTTGCTAAGCGTTGCTCTGCTTCGCGTAGTTCATCGGCAAGAATTTGTAGCAAATACAAATTCATTTGTGGGTTATGTTGGAAGAACGTGGAACTGACTTCAGGCGTGATATGAATTAACTCGGCTTCGATAAGCACTTTAGCGTTGCAGTGATAGTGCGGATCTCGTTCGTCAAACAGGGTGCGAAAGCCAAAATAATCGCCGTGGGAATAGAGTCGAACAAGGCTCTCTTTGCCATTTTCAAGAGTGTGAAAAAGCCCGATTAAACCTGAGGAAACATAGTAAAAACCGTGTGCAGTTTCGCCTTGTTCATAAACGGTTGTGCCTTTGGTAAGTAAGCGTAGTGCCGTAAGTTGGCAGTGGCTGAGTTTGGTAGGTTTAATCGGGTCTTTTTCCATAAATACTCCGTGCGTTAAATTTCATTAATAATACGATAAACCCAATTCTCCAATGGGTCTTTTAACCGCACCATTTCGGCGTGCATTTCTTCCAACATCTCTTTCTTAACCGCTTTATATTCGGGTTTGTAGAAGAGATTGTGCATTTCCGCAGGGTCGTTTTTCACATCGTAAAGCTCGCCTACGTCGGAAGCGTTGAACACCAATTTGTAATCTTTACGGTGCCACATACGTTGTTCAAAATAGACAAAATGCCCTGCAAGTTGAGCTAATACGCCTTTGCGTTGGTTGTCTTGATGTTCACGCACAATCGGCAAAATGCTTTCGCCTTCAAAGGTGGTTGGGATTGGCTGTTGGGCTAAATCATACACCGTAGAAGTCAAATCGTGCAAATAGACAAGGTTATCATCTTGCTGATTGCTGCGATTGGAATTTGGGTCTTTAATAATCATCGGAATGTTGTAAGTGGTATCGAACATAAATTCGCCTTTTTCAATCATTCGATGTGCCCCCATCGCATCGCCGTGGTCAGCGGTGGCAACAATGAAGCTGCTGTCGTAAATGCCTTTTTCTTCAAGGAAAGCGAACAGGTCGCCAATGGCATCATCAATCAAGGTAATGTAGCCCCAGAATTTGGTGATTACTTCTTTCCAGTGGTCTTCGCTGGCTTCCCACATTCCCCACATTTTAGAAATGGTGCGGTAGTGGTTCGGTTTGCCTTCAAGCGGTTTAAAAAAGCTCTCATCTAGCACCACATCTTCTTTGCGATACATAGAGTAATAAGGCTCTGGCACAATGCACGGTGTGTGCGGGCCCCAGAAGTTGATCCACGCAAAAAACGGTTTGCCTTCCGCCAAAGATTGCCCGATATATTTTTTCGCTTCGTCAATAATGAAATATGGAATGGTTTGCTCTTTGCTGCCAGAAAGCAAGCCGCAAAGCTCTTGCACGCGTAAGTGTGGGTTGTCGCCAAAATAGGCATTGCTCACTTCTGGAATCTCATAGCCTTTTTCTTCCAGCCACTCTTTATAGCGGTTGGAGTGGGTTGGCGGTTGGTTAAACACAAGGTTTTTATACACGCCACTACCAGGGTAGCCGTAGCCGTCAAAATTATGCCCTTGAATGCCATAATCTTCTGGTACAGATTTTGTGCCAACGTGCCATTTTCCCACCACATAGGTGTTGTAGCCTTCTAGTTTGCCGATGTTTGGGGCTGATTGAGAAATCTCACCCGTGCCGCCTTTTTCACCGTTACGAATAATCCCGTGTGTGGAAGGCATTAAGCCCGTAAAAAGTGAAGTACGAGCAGGCCCACAAACCGATGCAGGTGTAAAAGCGTTGTTAAACCGCAAGCCTTCCTTGGCTAGACGGTCGATATTCGGGGTTTTCACAATTTGATGACCATACGCCCCCAGCATATCTTTGCGGATTTGGTCTAAAAGAATGTAAAGAATGTTCATAATATCTCCATTACTCTGTAGAGTGTGTGAATTTGAAAAATTCACGCACGCAAGCGGTTAAAAATGGTGCGTGGATTGCAAACAATCCACACACCCTACGATTATTCCGCTTTCGGTTTAAACACAAACCATACAATCACTTGTAACACCGCATATAGGCCTAACACCACGCTTGGGTTGCCTGTTTCGGAAGCTAAGCCAATTGGCGATAAGAAGGCATAAAGTGCGAATAAACCAAGAATTAATGAGATGGAAGTCACTTTGATGTATTTCCAGTTGGTTAAGTCCACATCGCCTTTGTTGACGGTGTTTTCCACATAAGGTTCGCGTTTTAAGAAGATGCCTAACACGAGCATTAACACCACATCGAACACGAACAAGCCACCCATTACATACACGAAGTTAAGTTTAACTTGGAACACCCAAACGATGCAGAAGTATAAAATAACGTGAGCAAGCAAGGCGATTCGTGCGGCTAAGCCAGACACTGTTTTGTTGAATAAACCAACAGCGAATAATGCTACGATTGGAATGTTCACGAAACCTGCGAAACGTTTAGTGATTAAGAAGATACCATCTGTTCCGAACATCAAGAGCGGTGCGAAAATCATGGTAACAATCGCCATAATAGTAGAGACTTTTTTCGCGTAAGCAATTAACTCTTCTTCTGAACGGACTTTTTTGCTGATGGATGGCAATAAGTCTTTACAGTAAATGGTTGCCGCAGAGTTTAAGAATGAGTTGAAGGTACTTAAAATCGCACCGAACAATGCCGCAATGAAGAAGCCCTGCAACCAAGTTGGCAACACTTTATTCACAAGCAACGGATAAGATGCGTCAATTGGATTCACGTTATCGCCCAAAATGTGGAAGCTGAGCAAACCTGGTAAGTTTAAGATCACAGGCAAGGTAAGCAAGAATAATGCCGCAATCAAAATCCCTTTTTGACCAGATTTTAAATCTTTCGCCCCTAAGCAACGTTGCACGATCGCTTGGTTGGTCGTCCAATAGAAGAAGTGCACCACCATAATTCCTGTAAAAATCGTCGGCCACGGCGTTGCATCCGTTTCGTTACCTATCGCATTCCATTTATCGACGTGCGTGGTGGTAATGGTGTGTAAGCCCGCAGAAAAACTGCCATCGCCCAAATACATCAATGCAAAGAATGGTACTAGCAATGCCCCGATAACCAAAATCACCGCATTGATGGTGTCTGACACTGCCACGGCTTTTAAGCCACCGAAGATCGCATAAATTGCCCCGACAACGCCAATTGCAATCACCGTGTAAGTAATTGCCGCCCCGTAGCTCAAGCCGAATGCTGTTTCAAGGTTGAAAATTTTGTTAAATGCAATCGCCCCTGTGTAAAGTGCGGTTGGAATTACGATTAAAAGATAGAAAATCAAGAACAGTGTGGACATAATCAAACGGGTTTGACGGTCGAAACGGCTCTCAAAAAATTCTGGCACAGTGGTGTAACCGTTACGCAAATAGCGTGGCAACATATAAAGTGCCAAGAAGCAGAGCGGAATCACGGTTGGCACTGTCCACGCAATTACCGAGAAGTTACCTTTATAAGAAACCGCATTCACACCGATAAGCTGTTCGGTGGAAAGCGAGGTTAATACCATTGAGCAACCAATTACCAAGCCGCCCAAGCCACGTCCTGCAAGGAAATAGCCTTTTGAAGTAGAAAGGTCATCCCCTTTAGTTTTGAGCCATGAAATATACGCAACTAATGCAGTGACGATGATAAAACTAGAAATCGTTAGCCACATACGCTCCTCCTTTAGGAAACATCTAAAATTATGGTTAGATTACTGCAATGTTTTCGATTAGTTTATGATGCTTGTCATATTCGCAGTGTGAGTCTGATCACAAATTCGAAACAAAACTTCATTTTTATGTATTTTATTGGATGGTTTATGAGCGTGATCATATTTTCCTTTTTTGTTCTCATTATAATCAGTGACAAATTACAAAAGACAAAAGGAGCAGATAATGAGTATCACCTTAATTTTAATTCTGATAGGTTGTGGCATTATCACCAACATTATGTCCGCCATTTTCGGCATTGGCGGCGGCGTATTGATGGTACCTATTCTTTACACCCTCTTTCCCGAATTTCCATTGCAAATGGTCGCTGCTACCTCACTGACCATCGTAATGGGCTCTTCGATGATTAACCTCGCTTATTTTTACCGCCAAAAAGTAGAAATAAACTACAAAGCGATGTTGATTTGGTCGGTAGGAATGATTATTGGCGTACAGCTCGGTTTTGAAGTGAGTTTTTACGTGCCCGACATCGTGATTATCAGCGTTTTTGTCATTACGCTTTCTACCCTAGCAATTCGCACCTTAATGAGCAAACAAGCGGTCGAAAACGGCAGTCAAAATGCAAATGAAACCGCAAAAGGCATCAGGCTTTGCACCTTCGGCGGCTTTATTGCAGGAATGACGGGCATTGGCGGAGGTTCGATTATGGCACCGCTTATCGGACAGCTCAAAAGCGTAAAACCGCATCAAATCGCTCCTTACACCAACTATATGATGGTGATTGGCGGACTCGGCAGTTTGTATGGCTATCTTACCAAAATCCCGTCGTTTCATTTCGGTTGGCAAGTGGGCTACATCAACTTTTCTGTAGTGCTGATTGTTGTGTTCAGTGCCTTTATTACTAGTTTCTTCTCAATGAAAATCCGCGGCAAACTCTCGCCCGCTTTAGTAAAAAAACTGCTCGGCATTATTTTGTTGGTAATTGCGGGGGACATGTTTGTGGCATATTTGGTGAAATGAAGGTATTTAATATGGAAGAATCTTGACTAATATATTTCATTATTTGGTATCATAAAGTTAATCAGAAAATTACAAGGAAATGTATATGGCAACCGATATCAGTATTCAAAGTTTATTTCCTTCAGTCCAGAAGAGTATGTTGTCAGATCCTAACCAAACAACCTTTGTTGGTATTGACTTTGGTACATCAACAACAGTGGCTTCAATTGCTTTTCGTGATTCGGAAGGTATTCAAGTTGTATCTATTTGGCTTAATCAGAAACTTGCTGATGGCACACTAATGTCTTCAGAGAAAGTTCCAACTGTTATTGCTTGGTATAATCAAAATTTATTGATAGGGAAAGGTGCTGCTGATCTAAAATATCAACTTAAAAAAGGTAAAAATGTTTGGTACTCTTTTAAGATGGAATTAGGCGAAGATGTTGGAGCCAAATACTTCAATAGTGAACTTGGACAGAATAGTCCTTTTCCATTACTTAATCCAAAAGATGCTACAAAACTCTTTTTTCAATACCTTAAGGCACAAGTTGATCGATACATTAAACAGAATAATTTGCCTAATAATGTTCAGTATGCGGTTAGTATTCCAGCTTCTTTTGAGGCCAACCAGCGTAAAGAATTAATTGAGGCACTTGCTGCAAATGGTATTTATTTAAATAAACAAGCATTGATTGATGAGCCTAATGCTGCATTTTTAAGTTTTGTACAAGCAACAGCTCAAGCTCATAATCCATTAATCTTGCCAGATGGAGATAATTCTCATGTACTAGTTTTTGACTTCGGAGCAGGAACTTGTGATGTTTCCATCTTGGAATTAGGAAAAGATATTAATGGCATTTATTCTAACAATTTATCTATATCCAAATTTGAGAGGTTAGGAGGAGACGATATTGATCTAGTTATTGCGACAAATTATTTATTTCCACAACTTTTAATAGAAAATAACCAAAAAGAGGAGAGTTTCCGGACTCCAGAAAAAAAACGGATTATTAATCAACTACTTAAATTTGCTGAGCAATTGAAAATTCAGATTTGTGAGAGAGTTGCATTACAAATGAATAACTTTCAACTCTCTGAATTAGCAACAAGTATTCAAGTCGAACATGTTAATGCGAATTTAACTATTGATACTAGGAAAGGGAAACTTTTCTTTTCCCAAGCAAAATTGAGTTATGTTGAATTCGATGAGGTAATGGCATTATTTTTGAGGCAAGATACTACAACCTCTTATCATTCTGATGATAAAGTTAATAGTATTTTCAGCCCAATAAATACAGCTTTAGAAAAAGCTAATTTAGATATTGATCAGATTGATTATGTTTTATTTATTGGTGGAAGTAGTAAGAACCCTTATGTACAGGCTAAATTAAAAGAGTATTTTGATAGTTCAGATTTATTAGTGCCAAGAGAGTTGCAAACTCATGTTTCTGCAGGAGCTGCAATTCATTCTCTAATATATAATGGTTTTGGGAAAAATATTATTCAACCAATCACTAGTGAGCCATTATTAGTTATTACAAAAGAGAATTTACCTAAAGTTATTTTACGGGCTGGTACACATATTCCTTGTGAAAAAATCGTAATTGATGATCTTGTTACGCAAGTAGGTCAGAAAGCAATAGAGTTACCAATCTGCTTAGGTAATGTCAATAAGATGCTCTATAATATAAAAATAACTTCAGATGACCTGAATGGATTTGAGGCGAATACTTCGGTTAAATTAGAAATTGAAATTAATGCTGATAAACTGTTAATTGCAAGAGCTTCGATTTCGGGGAAAACTGTTTCGGTTGAACCTATGAACCCATTTGCAAATAAAGAACTTTCATCTGAAGAACGGATTGTTCTAACTGCTGAGCGAGAAGCCAATTTACAAGCGGTAAGGAATGGTGGAAAACCAACAGAAAAGAGTTTAAGAGACTTAGTGGATGCTCATCGTAAGATAGGAAATTATTTGAGGGCAGCGGAAACTTTAGAGCTGCTAAATGAGATTTATCCAAATAAAAATAATTTAAATGAAATTGGTTATTTATATTCATGTGCAGGTTTTGATTCTAAACAGTTAGAATATTTTAAGAAAGCATATATATTAGATAGAAATGCTACTACTGCGTTTAATTATGCTTATGTATTACGTTTTATCAATAAAGAAAAATCAAAAGATACCTTTAAAGATTCTATTGCAATTGATCCTAACAAGGCTCATAGTTTGTATGAGTTAGGAAAAATATTAGAGAAAGAATGCAATCCAGAAGGACATAAGATGATTAAGAAGGCATTTGATATTTTTAATGAAAGATATCAACGTAATAGATTAAAGGATAATGATTATGGGTGGTTTTCAAGTATTGCGAATCATCTAGGTTATCATGACTTAGCTGATGAAATAATAAGCTCGAGACCAGATAAAACTTTAGAAGATAGGCTATATAATAGAAGTAACCTTACATCTTCTAAGTTTAATTCGGATTTGGTTCTATTTTAAGGGTATAATATATGAGCAATTGGATGATTCGAGAAGATCAACTTGATCCTGATCAACGTGATTTTATTAATATCGAAAGTAGAAAAAAAGGAAATATTTGGATTCAAGGTTTTGCAGGAAGTGGGAAGTCTGTTTTGCTTTTACATAAATTGAGAGAGGTATTAGAAAAAGAACCTAATGCTAGCATATGTATTATTGTATTCACTCATTCTCTTATTGCAATGTTTGAAGCTGGAATGAAAGAGCTTAATATTAAACAAGATATTCCTGTTATGACATATTTTCAATTTAAAAAATCTTTATATAATGGAGATTATAACCAATTAAATACTTATTTAGATAATTATAATATTAGAATGAACTATATTGGTAATGGTATAGGGAGTTTAATTGATGCTAGTGAAAATAAAAAAATTATACTTATGACCTATCATAGTTCTAAAGGATTAGATTTTGATAATGCCTTTTTGCCGATGCTAGATGAAGAAAATTGGGGTTCTTTTAAAAATATTTTTGAGTTTGTTAATACTCAGGAAGATTATGTCAAAAATTCCAAAATAAATGGTTTGGATTTTTATATTATTACACCTTTATTTCTAATGCTTAAAGATGAGATGATTAAAAATAATAATGATTTGTCTAAGACATTATTACTAGATGAGTCTAAGTTAGAAAGGTTCAAAGAATATAAAGATAATTTCTATTATGCAATTATTATTTTTTCATACTTCTTTGGTTATAAGTATATATATGATGCCTATTATGACCGTCTTGATTTATCTATTTTTAGGAAGGAAGGAGATTTAAAACACTTTACTAATCCAGTTTTAGAACATAAAGAAAATTTTTTAGAAGAGGGGGGCATAATAAAAGAGCTATGAATATACAAGAGGAACCAGAAAAAAGAAAATGTGAAGGTTTTAAGGAAAATTTATCTGATGATAAGTTAAAACAGATTTGTTCAAAAGATAGCATAACTAAAAAGAAAAGCAAAGAATATATTTGCATGCAGCAAGATTTAGAATTTTGATAAAACAGTGAAATTATTTATAAGCGGTGAAATTTGCAATTTCTTTTACAAATTTTACCGCTTGTGATATTCGCTGTTTGCTGATTAGAGCAACAACGCCGATCCCCATTTGATAATATCAAAGAAGAATTTATTTTGGTTGGTGGCAACGCCATCGCTGTTTTTCTTGTCGTCGCTTGCGGTTTTCGTTTCTTCCACCATGCCACTTTTGTATTGCCCTTTAACGACCGCTAAATCATCGCGGGCTTGTGCTCGCAGTGTTTCGCATTGCTGGGCTGTTAGAGGTTGGATCTCGGTGGGCTTATCTTTAAATTTTTTGAATTGATATTGTGCATAGCCCATGGATTTTTCATCGGATTGTAGAATTTTGACATATTCTTCGCCAATGACTTTTTCAAGCGGGTAGAAGAAAACATATTGGGCATGGATATAGCTATCTTCTTTTGAAAAATGATTTTGTTGAATACGGGTCAAATTTGGATAAATACATTGACGAGCCTGTTCGCTTTCTGCCACCCATTTTTGTGCATCTTGATCAGAAAGGACATAATCTGCATCAGCAAATTGACCTGGAAATGCCTCTTCTGGTTGATTGTTGGAAGAGCAAGCGGTTACTATGAATGGTAATACGAAAATAAACGATTTTTTAAACATAGAATTTCCTTAATTAGAGTTTGATAAACCCATCATAAATATGCGTTGCATCACCTGTCATATAAAGCGGGCGGCCAACGCCCTCCCATTCAATCCAAAGTGAGCCACCAGGTAAATCCACCTGCACTTTGCTGTCTAATACGCCTTGCATAATGCCGACGGCAACCGCACCACACGCACCGCTGCCGCAGGCTTGCGTTTCGCCCGCACCACGTTCGAAAACACGGAGTTTGATATGATTGCGATTGAGCACTTGCATAAAGCCAATGTTCGCTCGTTCTGGGAAGCGTTCGTGGTTTTCAAGTAGTGGGCCGAGTTGTAACACAGGGGCAGTATCAATATTTTCGACTTGTAATACACAATGTGGGTTGCCCATAGACACAACGCCGCAGAGCACAGTTTGTAGGTCGGTACGGAGAATGTAGTTTTTCTCGAATTTATTGGCAGTAAACGGCACTTGGGCGGGTTCCCAAATCGGTTCACCCATATTTACACGCACTTTGCCGTCTTCTTTCAGGCTTAAGACCATTTTGCCTTTAGCAGTACTGACGTGAATATTAGGCTTGTTAGTTAAGCCTTTTAATGTCACGAAACGGGCAAAACAGCGCGCACCGTTGCCACATTGGGAAACTTCGCTGCCATCGGCGTTAAAAATGCGGTAGTGAAAGTCCAATTCAGGATCGTAAGGGGGCTCAACTAATAGAAGTTGGTCGAAGCCGATGCCACGATGACGGTCGGAAAGTTGGCGGATGATGTCGGGGGTTAGAAACACGTTTTGCGTGACGCCATCGATCACCATAAAATCGTTACCCAAACCGTGCATTTTTGAAAACTGCATATTTTTTCCTATTTTTTGATTTTAATTAAAATCTAATCATTAAGATTAAATTTTTTTATGCTATATTATTTAGCGATTTTTAATCAGTTATAACCTCAAATTATGAGGGTTTTTCTCTAAATTACAACGGAGTTTTTCAAATGTCTACAATGTTTCTTGTGCAATTCGCTATTGTGTTGCTCTGTATCTTAGTCGGTGCACGCGTGGGCGGGATTGGTTTGGGTGTGTTTGGTGGCTTGGGGCTTGCCATTCTTTCCTTCGGTTTTGGCTTAAAACCAGCTGGTTTGCCGATTGATGTGATGTTTATGATTATGGCGGTAGTTTCTGCTGCGGCTGCAATGCAAGCTGCAGGCGGTTTGGATTATATGATCAAAATCGCAACCAACATTTTACGACGTAATCCGAAACATATTACGTTTATCGCACCACTAGTTACGTGGACGTTTACTGTATTGGCTGGAACGGGACATGTTGCATATTCGGTTCTTCCTGTGATTGCTGAAGTAAGTCGTCATAGCGGCATTCGCCCAGAACGCCCTCTTTCAATGGCGGTAATTGCTTCTCAATTTGCCATTGTAGCAAGCCCAATTGCAGCAGCCGTTGTGGCGGTTGTGGCATTCCTTGAGCCACAAGGCATTCACTTAGGTGATGTATTGATGGTGACGATTCCATCTACTCTTGCAGGTATTTTATTGGCGTGCGTATTTGTGAACAAAATGGGCAAAGAGCTCAAAGATGATCCAGAATATCAACGCCGTTTACAAGATCCAAAATATGCAGATACCTTTAACTCAACCGCAAATTCTACGGAAATTGAAGTGAGCAAAACGGCAAAAGTGTCAGTTTCACTCTTCTTATTCGGTGCATTGCTTGTCGTGTTAATGGGGGCTGTGCCTTCACTTCGCCCAGTTTTTGATGGCAAACCAATGGGAATGGCACACACTATCGAAATCATTATGCTTTCAATTGGTGCATTAATTATCTTCACTTGTAAACCAGATAGTACTGAAATTACTAAAGGTTCCGTTTTCCATGCGGGTATGCGTGCGGTGATTGCGATCTTCGGTATTGCGTGGTTGGGTGACACCTTAATGCAAGCACATATAGATGAAGTAAAAGATTTAGTGAAAGGTTTAGTCGAAACTGCACCATGGGCATTTGCTTTCGCACTTTTCGTCCTTTCCGTATTAGTCAACAGTCAAGGGGCAACAGTGGCAACATTATTCCCGCTTGGTATCGCATTAGGCATCCCTGCACCTGTTTTAATTGGGGTATTTGTAGCAGTAAATGGCTACTTCTTCGTGCCTAACTATGGCCCAATTATTGCATCAATTGACTTTGATACCACAGGTACAACCAAAATCGGTAAATACATTTTCAATCATAGCTTTATGCTTCCAGGTTTATTAAGTATGGCATTCTGCTTAGTATTTGGCTTAGCATTGTCTAATGTATTACTCTAAGTATGTTTGGGCATGGAAAATATGCCCAATGTTATTTAATCAATAAAAAGGCATAGTAGGCAAAATAGCTGCTAATTCGTCAAAAACTATGCCATGTGGACAAAACAGTTGTTAATATTTATTTTTCAAAATATTAGCAACTCTTTTTATTTAAAAAATCCTTCTAGCCTATTTGTCGTATTTTCGATATTTATTTCAGTATGCCTTTCAAAGGTAAATAATTCATATCATATTTCAAACTTGCATAAGCTCCTCTTACATTACTGCTTATAAGGGAAATATCCATTCTCATTCGCTTTATCACTCCGTTCTTTTAAAAAATCTTCATGTCTTTTAAACAAGCATGTAAACGAAGATAAGATTTATTTTTTGAACTTTTAACTAACGTTTTTACAATAATTTTGGGGAATGTTCTAGCTAATGACTAAAAATCCTATTTAGGTTAGAATAAACCAATGAGTTAAGGGGAGTTTGGTCTAGTTATCTAGTACAACTCCCAAATAAATTAGCATGCCTATTTATTCTTCGTTAGGAATATAAAATTTATGGCGAAGTCCTGCATCATACATTGCTTTGTTTGCTTCTCTAAGTAATTCTATTCTTTCTTCAGGCGTAATATGATAAATAGATTTTTGATGAATGGCTCCATGTAATTTGAATAACATTAAATCTGAGCCGTCAGAGCCTTGTTTAACTAATTTGACAAAAGTATTGATATAGCCATTTTGTTGGAATTGTTCTACATTGTTGATATTTATTTTCTTTAAAATTCTCTCCATTTTGAAGTTCATATTTGTTAAAGATCGAATTTGGGTTTTTCGTTTCTCTTGTTCTTGTTTATATTGTTCAGATAATTCTTCCAAAATACTTCTTACCCAATGTGAAAAACGACTTTCATTCAGGGCTCTATGGTAGGGAATAGCGAAAAAGTTTTTTGTGTTAAGACCTACTTCAGGATCTTGTAATACATATGTTCCTTCTAGCTGTTGAATCTCTGTTTTCGATTGGCGAGATGCTCGAATAAAAATAGTGTTATTTTTATATAGTGCAATCATAAAACCATTTGTATGAATACCATAATAAGAAAAATGGGTTTTTAGCTTAATTTTTCCTGTAATAGGCTCAAAAAGTGCAGAGATTGGTTGTTCTACAGCGTGAATTGGAAGCATATTTTCTCCTAAAATATCAATAATTTTGTGAAATGAAAAATTTTTTTAATAAATACCTGAGAATGTGTGATTGTTTCAACTACATTTTTTCAAAAATGTGAACTCGCTCGAAAATTTGAGAAAAATATTTTAAAACAACATAGAAATTTGAGGTGTTTTAAAATAGTCTAGTTTATGATAAGAAATGCTAAAAATTTTTGCCTAAAAAGCGGTTCAGAAAATTAGCAAATTTGCAGAAAAAAGAGTTGCCAAAATCAAATTTTACCTGTACCATACAACCACTTTTCTCGTGTATCTTTGCGAGAAGACAGACGAGTTAAGTCGTTTGATGTAATCATTTATCAAATGGTGTTGCCAATTTGGCAGCATAATAATGTTCCTAATCTTGGAACTATAATAGGTGTAACTGAGCTCCCTTGTTCTTTTAGATAAGTGGTAGTTTGGTTTTTTTATTAGCTAAATTTTAATGGAGCTCTGGTCTAATGCAGAACCAAAGAATCCGTATCCGCTTAAAGGCGTTTGATCATCGTTTAATTGATCAATCAACAGCGGAGATCGTAGAAACAGCTAAACGTACTGGTGCACAAGTTCGTGGTCCAATTCCTTTACCAACTCGTAAAGAACGTTTCACGGTATTGATTTCTCCACACGTTAACAAAGATGCGCGTGACCAATATGAAATCCGTACTCACAAACGTTTAGTTGATATTGTTGAACCAACAGAAAAAACTGTTGATGCATTAATGCGTTTAGATCTAGCTGCTGGCGTTGATGTTCAGATTAGTCTAGGTTAATTGGGAATTTTAAGAGGTTATTACAATGATTGGTTTAATCGGTCGTAAAGTTGGTATGACCCGCGTTTTCACTGAAGACGGCGTGTCTATTCCAGTTACCGTTATCGAAATCGAAGCCAACCGTGTTACTCAAGTTAAAACCCTTGAAAACGATGGCTATTCTGCAATTCAAGTTACTACTGGTACTAAAAAAGCTAGTCGTGTAACTAAGCCAGAAGCAGGTCATTTCGTGAAAGCAGGTGTTGAAGCTGGTCGCGGTTTATGGGAATTTCGTACTGAAGGTGAAGAATTCACTTTAGGTCAAGAAATCAATGTTGACATCTTTGCAGATGTTAAAAAAGTAGATGTTACTGGTACTTCTAAAGGTAAAGGTTTCCAAGGTGGTGTTAAACGTTGGAACTTCCGTACTCAAGATGCTACACACGGTAACTCTTTATCACATCGTGTACTTGGTTCTATTGGTCAAAACCAAACTCCAGGTCGTGTGTTTAAAGGCAAAAAAATGGCTGGACACTTAGGTGCTGAGCGTGTAACTGTTCAATCACTTGAAGTTGTTCGTGTAGATGCTGAGCGTAAGTTATTATTAGTTAAAGGTGCTGTTCCTGGTGCGACTAATAGTGATGTTATTGTTAAACCAGCAGTTAAAGCATAAGTCTAGGAGATAGAGATGGAATTACAAGTTGTTGGTGCAAACGCACTCACTGTTTCTGAAACTACCTTCGGACGTGAGTTTAACGAAGCGTTAATCCACCAAGTAGTTGTTGCTTACGCAGCAGGTGCTCGTCAAGGTTCACGTGCACAAAAAACTCGTGCTGAAGTGTCTGGTTCAGGCAAAAAACCTTGGCGTCAAAAAGGTACAGGTCGTGCACGTTCTGGTGACATCAAATCACCAATCTGGCGTTCAGGTGGTATCACATTCGCTGCGAAACCACAAGATCACAGCCAAAAAGTGAACAAAAAAATGTACCGTGGTGCAATCAAAAGCATTCTTTCTGAATTAGTTCGTCAAGACCGTTTAGTGGTTGTTGAGAAATTCGAAATTGATGCACCTAAAACTAAAGTTTTAGCACAAAAATTAAAAGAGATGGCGTTAACTGACGCTTTAATCATTACTGCAAACTTAGATGAAAATCTATTCTTAGCAGCACGTAACTTATACAAAGTAGACGTTCGTGATGTTCAAGCAATCGACCCAGTTAGCTTAATCGCTTTTGATAAAGTGGTTGTAACTGTTGATGCAGTAAAACAAATTGAGGAGATGCTAGCATGATTCAACAAGAACGTTTGCTAAAAGTGCTTAAAGCACCTCATATCTCTGAGAAAGCGACAAACAACGCTGAAAAAGGTAATACAATCGTATTTAAAGTTGCATTAGACGCTAACAAAGTAGAAATTGCAAATGCGGTTGAAGCACTTTTCGAAGTTAAAGTTGATTCTGTACGTACAGTGGTTGTTAAAGGTAAAACTAAACGTCACGGTGCAAAATCAGGTCGTCGTAGTGACTGGAAAAAAGCTTATGTAACTCTTCAAGAAGGTCAATCACTTGACTTCGTTGAAGGTGCGGCAGAGTAATTCGGAGGAATAGAAAACTATGGCTATCGTTAAATGTAAGCCGACCTCCGCTGGTCGTCGTCATGTAGTTAAAGTTGTTAATGCAGAACTTCACAAAGGGAAACCTTTCGCAGCACTTTTAGATACTAAATCTAAAACTGGTGGTCGTAACAACTTAGGTCGTATCACTACTCGCCACATCGGTGGTGGTCATAAACAACACTATCGTTTAGTTGATTTCAAACGTAACAAGTTAGAAATTCCTGCGGTAGTTGAGCGTTTAGAATACGATCCAAACCGTTCTGCTAACATCGCGTTAGTTCTTTATAAAGATGGTGAACGCCGTTATATCTTAGCACCAAAAGGTTTATCTGCTGGTGATACGATTCAAGCAGGTGCTTCAGCTCCGATTAAAGTAGGTAACGCATTACCTATGCGTAACATCCCAGTTGGTACAACAGTACACAACGTGGAATTAAAACCTGGTAAAGGTGGTCAAATTGCACGTTCTGCGGGTGCTAGCGTACAAATTATTGCACGTGAAGGTAACTATGTAACTTTACGTCTTCGTTCAGGTGAAATGCGTAAAGTATTAGCTGATTGTTTCGCAACAATCGGTGAAGTAGGTAACTCTGAACATATGCTTCGCGTTCTTGGTAAAGCAGGTGCTAACCGCTGGAGAGGCGTACGCCCAACAGTTCGTGGTACTGCAATGAACCCAGTAGACCACCCACACGGTGGTGGTGAAGGTCGTAACTTCGGTAAACACCCAGTTACACCTTGGGGCGTTCAAACCAAAGGTAAGAAAACTCGTCACAACAAACGTACTGATAAATACATCGTACGTCGTCGTGGCAAATAATTTTATTCATTAAAAAGAGGATAACCCATGCCACGTTCTCTCAAGAAAGGTCCTTTCCTTGACCTACACTTGTTGAAGAAGGTAGAGAAGGCGGTGGAAAGCGGGGATAAAAAACCAATTAAAACTTGGTCCCGTCGTTCAATGATCATTCCATCAATGATTGGTTTGACCATCGCAGTCCATAATGGTCGTCAGCACGTTCCAGTTTATGTATCAGACGAAATGATCGGTCATAAACTTGGTGAATTTGCACCGACTCGTACATACCGCGGTCACGCCGCAGATAAGAAAGCTAAGAAATAAGAGGTAAAAGATGGAAACTATTGCTAAACATCGTTACGCTCGTACTTCTGCCCAAAAAGCTCGCTTAGTTGCTGATTTAATTCGCGGTAAAAAAGTTTCTGCAGCATTAGAAATATTAACTTTCACTAACAAAAAAGCAGCGGCTTTAGTGAAGAAAGTATTAAAATCAGCTATCGCGAACGCAGAGCACAATGACGGTGCAGATGTAGACGATCTTAAAGTTGCTAAGATTTTCGTTGATGAAGGTCCAAGCATGAAACGTGTTATGCCACGTGCAAAAGGTCGTGCAGATCGTATTTTAAAACGTACTAGCCACATCACTGTGGTTGTATCAGATCGTTAATCAGTAGGAGAATAACAATGGGTCAGAAAGTACATCCTAATGGTATTCGCCTTGGTATTGTTAAACCTTGGAACTCTACTTGGTTCGCGAATACACAAGATTTCGCTGATAACTTAGACGGCGACTTCAAAGTACGTAAATTCTTAAACAAAGAGTTAGCGAACGCTTCAGTATCACGTATCACTATTGAACGTCCTGCAAAAAGCATTCGTGTAACTATTCACACAGCTCGTCCTGGTATCGTTATCGGTAAAAAAGGCGAAGATGTTGAAAAATTACGTAACGCAGTAGCGAAAATCGCAGGCGTTCCAGCACAAATCAACATCGCTGAAGTGAAAAAACCAGAGCTAGATGCAAAATTAGTAGCAGATAGCATCGCTTCTCAACTAGAACGTCGTGTTATGTTCCGCCGTGCAATGAAACGTGCAGTACAAAACGCAATGAAATTAGGTGCTAAAGGTATCAAAGTTGAAGTTAGCGGTCGTTTAGGTGGTGCAGAAA
>ERZ772920.360-NODE-360-length-26181-cov-9.678826_pt1 | contig 26181 bp, 37 predicted proteins | sample MGYA00511469_ERZ772920 | MGnify/ENA primary metagenome ERZ772920 (study PRJEB29015, sample SAMEA2738069) | human oral metagenome | biome: human oral; feature: human-associated habitat; material: saliva | place: China | collected 2216 ... | reverse complement strand
CCATGCCAAGTTTATCCATGATGCCTGTAATATTGTCAGCACCAAAGATACGCATTAAGTCATCTTCTAATGATAAAAAGAATTGAGAAGAACCAGGGTCACCTTGACGACCAGAACGACCACGTAACTGGTTGTCAATACGACGAGATTCATGACGTTCTGTACCAATGATCTTTAATCCGCCATTCGCCTTTGCTTCATCATCTAATTTAATATCTGTACCACGACCAGCCATATTTGTTGCAATTGTTACTGCTCCAGCAACACCTGCCTTAGCTACGATTTCAGCTTCCTTGGAGTCATTCTTTGCATTTAATACTGTATGTGGGATGCCACGCTTAGATAATGCACGGTCTAAAAGTTCAGAAACATCAATACTAGCTGTACCAACTAATACTGGCTGACGCTTCTTATAAGCCTTTTCTACTTCATTGCAGATTGCTTCATATTTTTCCTTCTTTGTTAAGAAAACAACGTCAGTTAGATCCTTACGGATAACTGGCTGATGAGTAGGAACTGCAACCACATCCATACCATAAATATCTTGGAATTCTTTTTCTTCTGTAATAGCTGTACCTGTCATACCAGCCTTCTTTTCGTACTTGTTAAAGAAATTCTGGAATGTTACAGTTGCTAAAGTTTGGTTTTCTTCTTTGATTTCAACGCCTTCCTTTGCTTCGATAGCTTGGTGTAAGCCATCAGAGAAGCGGCGACCGTCCATTACACGTCCTGTAAATTCATCAACGATCATAACTTCGCCATCACGAACAATGTAGTGTTCATCCTTATGCATGAGGTAGTTTGCACGTAACGCAGTGTTGATGCAGTGCTGTAATTCAATATTTGTTGAATCAGAAAGATTCTCGATTGCAAAGACCTTTTCAGCCTTCTTGATTCCATTTTCTGTTAAAGTGATGACTTGGTCCTTTTCATCCTTGATGTAGTCACCTGTTTCTTCATACTTTTCGCCCATCAAAGAGTCGATCTTGCTAAACTCCTTAGCCTTACCGCAGACTAAAGACTTAACGAACATGTCGGCATGCTTGTATAACTCTGTTGACTTTCCACTGCCACCAGAAATAATAAGTGGAGTACGTGCTTCATCGATTAAAACAGAGTCAACTTCATCCATGATAACATAATGCAAACCACGCTGAACTCTATCAGCTGCTTCAGTAGCCATGTTGTCACGTAAATAGTCGAAACCTAATTCGTTATTTGTAATATAAGTGATATCGGATCCGTATGCAATCTGACGCTCTAAAGGGGATGAATAGTTCAATACTACACCTACAGTTAAGCCTAAAAACTCATGTACCTTCCCCATCTGTTCTGCATCACGAGCTGCTAAGTAGTCATTTACTGTTACGACATGTACACCTTTTCCTGTTAAAGCATTTAAGTAGGCTGGCATCGTTGAAACCAATGTCTTGCCTTGTCCAGTAGCAAGCTCACCGATTCTTCCTTGGTGTAATAAGATACCGCACATTACCTGCTCATCGTATGGGAACATGCCTAAAACACGACGATCAGCTTCACGTACCACAGCAAATGCCTCTGGTAAGATCCTGTCTAACTTCTCGCCATTTTCAATTCTCTTTTTGAATTCGTTTGTCTTCTGCTTTAGTTCTTCATCTGATAATAATGCAATCTTCTTTCCAAACTTCTCAATCTTCTTTAAGATTGGTTTTAACTTCTTGATTTCTTTTTCACTTTTTGTCTTGAATAATTTCATGTGTAATCTCCTTTTCTTGTATACTGTTTAGGAATCTTTTTGTCCTAAATCTCTTCTTTCTTTATATACTTATTATAGCATAACAGTATGATTTTTACAAGTCTTTCCTATTCTTTTCAGCAAATAAAAAGAGCCGAAATTATATCGGCTCTAACGAAAGTGTACCTTATGGTACTGTAGAAAAAAGAGTGGTACTGAGAAAACAAGAACACTTTGAAGTGTTTTGCAAAATGGGATATATTCCCCTTTGCTTAATTACATTCTATTCTTTTTGCTTTTATTTATCAATAAAAAAAGCCAAGAAATCATCTTGGCTATTTTTTTAGTGGCAATTGATACATTGCTGCTAACACATTCGAAAGGTCATGGTTGAACTTCGCTCTTGTATCAGGTGACATCTTATTATAAGAATCAACATGATATAGATCCAGCAACATGCTAAAACGCTCTTCATAGATAGCTTTGAACTCATCAAACTTGATTGACTTTAATAAAGTTCTATAGTTTCTATTCTGAAGCATCAGATCATCAAAGCCTTTTCCATATTCTTCACGCCATGTAAGAACAAATGGATCCAACCCTAATTCTTTTAAAGCTTCTGATAAAGCACTTAATTGTCTGTAAACAGAGCTATTTTGTAGTACATCTGCATCAAACATTAAGAACGCCTTATTACGAGAACCTTTTATGGACTTCAGCATTGGAATAATGGAATTCCAAGAACTTACTCCAGAAACATAAATTGCAATGTTTCCAGCCTTGGCAATTGCTTCAGCCTTGAATCGACCTTCTGTAATACAAATGGATGATTTATCCGTCATGGATTTCGGATAAATGATTCCACCTGGAGATCCAGAACTAGCTCCACCATAAATACCAGCTTCTCCATTTAAGGAGGCTGATGAAAACCATGTGTAGCGAGGAGCATTATCGCTCTTTTTATATGCTCTTATCTGGATTCCTACACATTTTCCGTTTTCGTCTTTTGCCATGATCCCAATTCCAGCTCTACCTGTGAATTTTACTCGTCTTGAATTGATATCAAGATAGAATCCTGGAACCAAAGGCATTTGCTTTACGATCTTATTTAGAAGCTCATGTTTCTTGAAAGCTTCTTTTTCTTCTCTTGTAAGTTCTTCAAACTTCTTCTTAAAAGATTCATAAGCAAATCTATCTCTGATCAGCTTGAACATGCGTCTTACAAAAGTGCTACTGTGATCGCTTCCCTCTGTTACTGGAAACGTAAAGTAGTTTTTTAGATCTTCTTCACATAGACCTCTTGTTGTAATCAAGTGTTCACGGTCTTTTGGTGAAAGCCCAGATACAAGTACCATAGCTGAATATACGATGTGAATCACATCAGGATCAGCCTTTGGAGCCTCAGTTTGGTTAATTGCAACATTTTCCTGAGACTTAACTGCATCGAAGTTTACCTTGATGGCATTTTTATTCTTATATTCTTCTTTGGATATATAGCCCATTCGATAACATAAGTGATAAACTGCATCATTAAATTTTGTAATACCGTAAAATCTCATTTCGAAATCAATTGTTGACTTTCCAAAACCATCTGTAAAGCAATACCACATCGCTTTGCTTGGTGTGATTACAAAAGAACCAGGGACCTGATCGCCATGGAACGGGCATAACGCATAAGCATTTTGTCCTTTCTTTGGTGATACTGCCAAAATAGCTTCTTTTGAAAATGGAACCATTTTCTTATTGTGATCATAAATTGGGGTTAGCCCGAATTTCATCACAGCTGTAGTATATGGATCACTTGAAGTTGAAACTTCATTATAGATCTCATCTGCTGTTGCATCTGGATAATTTTTACTAGCTGTTGCTATTACCCATTGAACAGGGGCTTTTTTAGCGAGCGTCATTAGTTCGCCAATTTTTCCTTTCTCCCACTTCTTCATGTCATTTTCCTCCTTTTTTATATAAATATATATACTATCATTTGATCTCCATGTCATCAAACAATTCACATATATTGTGCAATAAAATAAGAAATAAAAAAGGCTATATTGTCATATATAGCTCTTTCTTTATTTAAATTACCTTTGGGAATACTTGTTCTGTCTTTGCAGTAATGATACGCCACACTTTTTCAGCATTCTTCTCAAATGCTTGTAGAAATCTAGCTTCATTGTGTACTGCTTTTTTGTTTTTAGACTCACACAATAAGACATATTTCCCTGTGTTTTTGTTGTAGCTATACAAACCGTATTTCATCTTTTATTTTCCTCTATTTGTTCTTTCTTTTAATTCTTTTTCGATTTCTTGAATTGCTTCTAAGAACTCGATCTTTGATGTTACTTTTCTTTGCATCGCAAACGCCTCTACTTCAGAACGAAGTGCAACGTGGCGTAATACACAAGCATTAATAAAGCAAACATCTGCATACTTCTTTTGAGTTGCAGAAAGACGGATCATTAGATCATATCCGATTTCTTTTGAACCCCATACGATAATCGTATTGTTGCTTTCCGTAACTGTTTTAACAGCCTTGTAACCTTCATCACGAAGGTATCCCTCTGTCATTGTTACTTTCATTTAATTTTCCTCCTTTTCGTACAATGCCTTTGTTTCTTCCGTCATATAATAACGGTTTTTCTTGGAATAATTTGATTCCAGAACAATTGCGTCATCTAGTATTTCTACTACATGACATTTAAGCTTCAGATCTTCGGCATGGAAATAACCATGTTTCGATAATAGCTTGCCTGCATGATAGATGAATTTGTCGCCGATTTTACAATTGATAAGCATTTGCCACCTCTTCGATCGGTAAGATCTTATCCTTGTATTTAGCGACATTTACGCCTTTTACGGTCGTAAGCAATCCATAATCATTAGAGTTTTCAATGATTTCAGCATCCTTTTCTGATACTTCGCAGAATGTAAATCCAAAAGCGTCAATAATTTCGATATCTGATGCATCTTCATATTCGCACTCTTCATCTTCCTTAATGATGTTGCAAATATAATCAACCATCATATCCATCATTTCTTTTGGATCTGTCCCAGTCATTCCAGCTCTGAAACCTTCTGTTTGTAAATCATAAACTGCAAAGAACTTCATATTTAATTTTCCTCCTATGTCTGTTTACTCCATGTTATCAGACTATTTATATCTATATTTTGCAATAAATATGAAAATAAAAAAGAGGACTTATTAATCCTCTTTTAGTTTTTCTTTAAAATGGTAAGTCGTCTGCACCTAAGTTAAGACCATATTCTGGCATTGGCTGTGGCTGACTAGGTTGAGCCATTGGTACAGGCTGTTGATATGGTTGCTGCATTGGTTGTGGAGCAACTTGTGGTTGTGGCTGATACATTGGCTGTGCAGGTTGCTGATACTGTGGCTGTGGTACAGCCTGAACCTGTGGTTGAGGAATTGGCTGTTGATACTGTTGCTGAGCAACATAAGGATCATACTGTGGTGCCTGTTGAGCTACTGGTTGAGCTTGTTTGTACTTCTGGTTTGCTTCCTTGCTTTCTACAAACTCCTGGGATTCAACAATAACTTCTGTTACATACACATTCTTTTGTGTATTCTTGTCGATGTATGTACGTGTGCTTAATCGACCTACAACTGCTAACTTGATTCCCTTTGCAAATGCTTGAGCGGCAAATTCTGCCATCTTGTCAAAGCATACACAACTAATAAAGTCTGCGGCTGTACCTTCTTGATCCTTTTGTCGAGGACGGTCTACTGCGATCGTATAATTACAGATCTTCTTTTGGTTTTGTGTAACGTGTAACTGTGGATCACGAGATAGTCGTCCGATTAAAATAACCTTGTTCATGTTCTTTTCTCCTTTATAGGGTATTCCTATTGATACATATATGTTACCATAACAGTATATATGTGTCAAGTAGAAAAGAAAAAGCGTACCGTTTGGCACGCTCTTTTTTTAATTTTCTAACCAACTATCACCACTATTGTAGTCGATCGTTACTCCTGGCTGCACATTGAAACAGAAGATATTAAACATAACAGATTCTCCCTTATCCTCTAAAGACATTGCTTCCATTAAAACTCCTCTAGCCACAAGTTCATCTCCTATAAAAATAGGTGTCACTCTGTATGCTATATGAGAGTTTGGATTTGCCTTTAGATATCCTGCGATCAGATTTTCAAATGGTAACATTCCATCTACATTCAGATATCTTGTTCCAGTAATCAGGTTTTTTGGATTTGCATTTTCACCCGTCAATTGATAACCAATAAGGTGACAACGATTATATAAATACTTTCCGTTTACAAAATCGTACTTTGCAATCTTCCAACCTGTTGGCTTGACTTCTTTGATAGAGCCACGAGGCTCTGTAGGCATGATATCTTTACCGATAATAGCAAAGGTTTCTGTACATCTTCCAAGTTGATCAAGTTCTCCATAGGTAGCATAACTTGTGTACTCCTTTGGAACCATGTAATCATCGTAGAAGTATGGTTTGTTATCATTGACAACGGTATAAGGCTCTCCAGAAAATTCTGGTAGAGAACTATAGTCGAATGTCGATGGTTCAGAAGTTGTTTTTTCTTCCGTCTGCTTTTCAACCTGTTTTTCTTCTACGGTGTTTTCACTTTCTTTTTCTTGGATCGGTGTTATTCTTTCTTTTTTATCCTCTTTATCTAGCACGTATGTTTTTGTGATATATGCTAATAATAAAGAAATAACAAGAAAGAAAATCTTGGAAATAAACCTGTTTCTTCTATACTTTCTCATTTTTAATTTTCCTCTCTTTTAAACACTAATTTCTTAACAATACAATCGAAGCTGTGGTCTTCTACAACTTCTTCTTCATAGAAACAGAACTTGTTGCCAGGCAAAACTACACGCTTATCTGATGGCAGTTTTTGATCAACACAATATAGTATGACATCAGAACAATCTTCAATGTATCTCTTGTAATCTTCTGTTAGATCAATCAGAAATACATCATCTTTTCTTAATTGATCTGATGCGTTTACCATCAGCGTTGTCTTTTGTTTTGGGTTGATTTCTAAGATTGTAAAAAATAATTTACTTTTCGTTGCAAAACATAGAGTTTCGTTTGCGTTTAAATCATCTAACATTCTTTTAATCAACTTTTTATCAAAAATGATTTCTCTGTTGTTAAACGTATAGCCACCGACTTTATCACATAAGGCAATCATTTTCATAAATTGCCCCCTTTATGATTTTATTGATGAACTCCGCAGCTTGTTTAGGAGATAACACTTCCAAAATAGTAATATCTGCTAATTCTTCTGCTTCAGCAAAATCGTTTCTGTCTGCCATAAGTCTTCTCGTTGCTTCAGTTGGATCATCACCACGCTTTTTAAGGCGTTCTAAGAGCGTTTCTTCGCCGACTTTAATATAAACGATACAGATATCCTTTTTATCATTTGTCGCCGCTAGAACGCTTCTAACGCCGTTTGGAGTGAGAACGATGCACTCGTCGCCTTCTCTTTCGTAAGCCTCTTTTCTGCTTCCATAGTACCAGCGACCATAGATCGTATCAAAATAATCGTATTCTGCATACTCTCTCTTTCTGATATTATCTATAAAATCCTTTGGTTCAATGAAGTTGTAGTCGATTCCATTCTGTTCGCCTTCACGCATTGGGCGTGTGGTGTCTGTGATGATACGGGAATATCCTAGCTTTTCTAGTTCCTTGGCAACGCTGGTCTTCCCCGCACCTGTCTTTCCGATCAAAATTACTTTCATCTTATTTTCCTCCTTTACCATTCCGCATTTTTGATCAAGAGCTTTTCACGTCTACGTGAATACTCCTTTTTGCTATGAAACACAGCTGAACGAGTCGTTCTGACTCTTGGTCTTGTGTGTTTGATAGCATCAAGCATCATTTGTTTTGATGCTTCAACATATTTTCTTTTCATATAATTTTCCTCCTTTGGCTTTCTTGCCCCATGTCATCATACTAAAGAACAATATTATTTTGCTAGAAAAATAGAAAAAAGAAAAGCTGCTATATGAGCAGCTGATCTTTTCTTTAGAAATCTTCCATTGGGATGTCCACTGGATAATAAGCATCCATTGGGATATCCTGATAATTTGCAGGAGTTGGAACCTGTTGATACATCGGCTGCTGTACTGGAGCATACGGCATAGCTGATTGCATCATTGGTTGCTGATACTGTGGTTGTGGTGCAACCTGAGTCTGTGGTTGTTGATAAGCTTGCTGAACTTGCTGTTGGTATGGTTGCTGCATTGGCTGCTGATACACTGGAGCAGTTGTCTGCTTAGCAGATTGTTCCTTTTGCAGTTTTGCTTCCATACGATTTTGACGATCTAAATCATCAGCGATCTGGAACTGTTTTGCTGCGAGCATATCTTCAAAACGACGCATGTGCGTTTCCATATTATGCAGGCATTCAAACCATGAAGCAGCAGAGAGCTTGAATCTGTTTTCACATTCATCTCGCTTGTCGGAACGCATTACGTTTAGGGTACCAGCATTGGTTCTAACGACCTTAGCCTTATAACTTTGAACTCTGATCTCAACAGGATAACGGTTTCCAATTGTCCATGTAATATCTAATTCGTTTACAGGGCAATATTCCTGAGCATTATCCCCATGAATTAATGGTCTTGGACCAGATGAGAAAATCGTTGTTACACCTAATTGCAATTCTTCTGGAGCAACTTCAACAGCGGCATCTAAAAGATTGTTTTGAGCCATGAAAATAGCTTCGTCAATTGCCGCAATGAGTTCTCTGTTGGCAGGGAATTTTTCAAGGTTCTTAGTTAAGAATTCTCTTTGCTTTACAAGAGTATTCATTCCACCTTCTTCTTTAATTACTTCTAAAGGTGTCTTTCCCTTTAAATTTCCGATTTGGAAAGTTTTCCCACTTGCAAACTTCCCAACTTGGGTAGCCGCCTTTTTTTGTGGCATTGGCTTTCCTAGCATCATAGCCGTGATACATCTAGTACCAAACAACACATTATCAATTACGGTAGCAGTTGCCTTCTGCAATTGATACATCTGCTTTGTAAATGGTAATGCAAGCATTGTTTCTGCATTCATTGCTGAACGTGAAGCCTCAATAACACCAAACACTTCCTTTACACGAAGATTGGCTTTAGAGTTATGAGATACTCCATTTTGACTTCCGATGATCGCAAAGATAAAACGAGAGAATTTCTCGTCGTAGATCTTGTAAGGTGACCCCACCTTTTCTGTATCGATCGGTGTCAAATGCCCTTCTACGGACAATGTTTGAGAAGATGTTTTTGCTGCAAACACTTCTCTTGGGTAGTTATTTTTCTTCTTTTCTGTCATTTTTTTATTTTCCTCCTGACATATAATTTTCTTCCTCTATCTAACTATGCTCCATGTAATCAAATAAGGACACTGTTATTATGCAAGAAAGAAGAGAAAGAAAAAAGGCAAATCGATACGTCTGCCTTTCGTCTGTTTTGGTCTAATTTTAATCTAAAAGATCTTCATCATTTTTATGCATCTCAAAATATCCCTTTAGTAAATACAGTGCAAATGCTCCTAATAGGATATATTTTACAAACCAAGGAATAATATTTGCATAGGATAAAATGGCAAGAACGAAGAATAAAGCGACCATAACTACATAGGTCTTTATACCATTGCTTTTCTTCATATTGCCAAGTACCTTTTTACTTAATTTCTTCATAAATTTCTCCTTTTCTATATTATGCTATTTTTTATCAAAATAATGGAAAAGAAAAAAGACTGCATAAGCAGTCCTCTTTCTTTAGTCTTTTACAAACTCGTTAATGTAACCACGATCTTCTGTACGAACACAACGAACTTCAACAACTTCACGATTGCTATTTGCAAACTTAAATGAAGTGATGTTGTAGTCAACTTCTGCTGACAACAGATAATCGTAACCATCTAACTTGTCATCTAAACCATCGATGTAGATAGTACGAGGTGCATGACTAGCACGGCAATAGATTAGTCCCTTCTTACCAACAAGAACGACTTCACATGTATTTTCACGCTTGATAGAACGTGTAACATCCATGTCTGTTGCCTGTGTAAATGCATTACAACGAACTCGATCATCACCATGCTTTACTGTGATGACTGTAATTAGTTCGCCATTTCCAGCTGTTGGGATACGGTATCCGCTATCCAACATTTCGCCTTCGCCATCACGAACACCCTTGAAGATCAATTTGAAGATATTGTCTACGCCATCTTCTGTTCTAAAGTCCTCTGTTGAAACAAGAGAAATTAACTGATGGTCATTTACACGAACGTGATCGAAGTTGTATTCGCCAGTTTCATATAAAGCCACTACTGCAACGTCAGAAAGAGTAAATGTAACATCTTCTGTCTTCTCGTCCTTTGTAATAGTATCGTGGATCTCAACTGTGAGCTTTAATAGATTCAATGAAGAATTAATATCTTCGATATCTGATTGAAGCTTCTCAACCTTAACGATCTTACTATCGTAACCAATGTTGTCAAAATGATCTCTTGTTAGATCATAATTGTACAGATTACCATTTGTAGATAGTAAGAATAAGGATGTTGAGCCAAAAGCTACGATTTCACTAAAGCGTAGTGAACCGATGATCTTTTCACCTAATACTACCAAACAACCATCTTCATCAAGATATGCATCATCTGATGTTAATAGTGGTGCACGTAGGTCTGGATTGTTTGTGTTGTTGTAATGCTCGTAGGAAATCGTTGGATTTCCATAATTTGTTACAACGATTGCTCCAGCTTCATTAGAAAGATGCATTACATCTCCCTCTACCTTGTCTAAAGTTAGGTAGTCTCGGCTTAACTGGTCAAACCATTCTGTTCCGATACGTAGTTCTAAACGCTTGTTGATTTTTTCTTGAATTGCTGTTGTAGTTGTTGTCATAAAATTTAATTTTTCCTCCTATGTCCTCTCTTTTTAGGACTCGCTATACTAGCGTCTAATTGTCTTCCTTATTCTTTTGAGTAATGTTTTTCATCATCACCCCTTCTTCTCCATTTCTCATCAAATAATTGGACATAAGTATTATGCAAGAAGAAAAGAAATAAAAAAAGACGGAATATCCGTCTTTCTTTTTATAGCTGGGCTAATGCCTCTTCGATTTCCTGTAGGAAACGATTATATGTTGGATTTTCAATCGTTCCAAAAGCGATTTCTTGTCCATATAAAGATAAGCTATCACGAGCACGAGTGATCATTACGAATAATAAACGTCGTAGCTCTTCAGCTTTTCTTGTGGATAATTTTTCCTTTTCGAACCCTGAAACAGAACCAAATACGTGTTTCCATTCCAAACCTTTTGATGAGTGTACTGTAATGAGCATTACACCATGACCTAAAACAGAACGCTTGAACATCATGTTATCTCCAAACGATAAGAAGTTTGAAACATAATACATGATCTCGTCAGCATCCATATCATTGAACTTTTCAGAAAAATTCAATACCGCTTCATCGCCATGTGAAATCTCCTGAATAAATTCCATGATCATAAGTTTCTTCGCAGCTGGATCTACAGCTTTGATTGTGTTCACCTTATTTACCACTTCATTTACATAGGTAGACATGATTTCTGGTCCAGCTTCAATAATATCTCCATCAAATAAGGCGTTTGCTACTTCTAGCATATCCATATTTGCATCGGCTGCATCCGGTTTAGAAATTTCTCGAATAAATTTTAGCATCGCTATTACACGGTGATTTTCAATTAATAACTCTGGGAAACCAAACTTAGATGGAATTCCAAAAGCTGTTAAGCGATCTGCAACGCTCTTTAACTCTCCCTTTGAGAAAGCTAAGAAAGCAATGTTGTCAGGATCTTCACCAGCATCAATAAGAGCCTTGATGTCACGAGCAATCGTATCGATTTCTCCTTTTTCAAGATTCTTGCCCATATTTAATTTCGATGGCTTCTGATCGTATTTTCTCTTAAATTTCTGTACCGTTGGCATCATGCCTGGTTCACGAGATGCGATAAGAGTTTTGTCGATCTTGTTCTTATTTCTATCAATAATGATGTTTGCTAACTTAATTACGTTTTCAATACATCTGTAATTGATATCCATAAATACATCGTGGATGTCGAGTGTAAGCTTATTTCCATCCTCGTCTTTCTTATATAAATAATCTCCTAAATTGATTAAGAAATCTGGAGAAGTATTCATTAACGATTCATAGATCGCTTGTGAATCATCTCCCACAACAAGTAAAGACTTAAATGACTTCATATTGATCAAATGATTTAATAACTTCATCTGATCTTCTGAAGTATCTTGTGCTTCATCAACAATAATGTGAGCAAAGTAGAAATTATCATCTAAAAATGTTGGATTATCATCCAAGATCTTTAACGCCAATACGATCATTTCGTCGAACGTGATTACTGGAGCTTGGAACTCATTATCGAATCCCTTCTTCATAGAATCATATTCTGGATACATCGCAATGATCTTTAAGGCGATATTAGATGGCAAATCAACTTTTCTGTCTGTTAAGAGTTCCGATACGTCATTATAGACAATATCAGATAATGATCTTCCTTCCACGACCAGTCTTGAAACTCGATGTAGAATCATAGACATGATATCTAATGCTCCAGTCGTACCGTAACCTGAGCTTGTATAGTTCTGGAAATGAACTCCAGTCCACTCTACGATTTCATGACGGCGGATCAGAGCATCACACATTGCTCTATCTTGTACTTCATCAATAACAGATGGAATATGTCGATAGCCTAATGTGTGCCACATTTTCTTAATGATTTCGAACTCGAAAGCATGGAAAGTTGTAGCAGTTAGACCACATACAGGCTTTCCAACCATCTTATTCACACGAGCTGCCATCTCAGAAGCACCATTCTTAGAGAATGTACTTAGAAAGATTTCTTCAGGTTTAGCACCTACATCTTCTAAAAGATGCTTAACTCTAGCACTAATGACCTGTGTCTTTCCTGTTCCCGCACCCGCTACAACTCGGTTGTAAGGATGCGTTGTATTGATGGCTGCTAATTGCCCATCATTAAACTTGATTTCCATTTTCATTTTCCTCCTATAGCCTTTTTCGGCTTTTATTCTTCTTCATCTATAACGGTGATAGGAGCTTTCTTATACTTGCAAATATTGAAGAATTCGCAAAACTTACAATTTTCTTCTAATTGCTCTTCTTCTCCTACTCCATCAATAAATTTTTGAATGATCGGACTCATATAGGTATCAATTTCAGCAGTGTTTCCCATGTAATCTCCTTCGAGGCTTACAATATTTCCACTTCCGAAGAATGATTGCTCATTCAGATTCCATGTTAGGGTATCACTATCCTTCTTTAAGAAATAGAAGGATGCTGTGATATTTTTGAACCCCATTTGACGACCATACAAAATTGTTGCGTACAATTGAAGATCTCTCTTCATTGCGTTCTTATTGCCTTTTTGTGTTACATTTGGTTTACCAGTTTTATAGTAAACAAATTCCACACGATCTTCGCCATCTATACCTTTAGAGACGAACGCTGCATGTGGAGCTACCATAATTGGCTTGAGCTGATCTGATACTGAAACAAGTCGTTTTGCGAAGAAAGATGGAACACGATGTTCATCTCTTAGATATCGCATGACTCTTCTCCAGTCTGCTAATAAAACCTGCATTTTCTGCTGTGGGTTTAAAAAGCCAGCCTCAATGTAACGAGAATTCATGTATTCCATGATATTCCGATCCTCTCTCTCATTATAGCGGAGTGCTTGTTGGATCGTATCGGCACAAATTTCAGCACGCTTATAAAAGGTGCCAGTTGGGACTGATGACTTAATAGAATCACCAAGAACCCCTTTGAACGTTCTACGTTTTTTACAAGCTCCATATTCTGATAATGAGCTTAATCGATCATAATCGATTTTTGTTTGATCACACATTTTATTTTCCTCCTAATTTTACTTGAATACGATCAATTTCTTTAGACATGATGCACTTTCGTTGTAGACAATGATTTCATCATTTCTAAAACCTACACCACCACCTGCATGATACCATGTTGAGTCATATCCTTTTTCTTTGAACATCTGTAGTAATTCTGTTGTTTTTTCTGGAGCACCACCGATGCATCCGTTTGGTTCGTATGTATTACCTGTAGCAACACGATAAACGCCCATAATGGAAATATTACCATCAATGCCTCTATCTCTTGAATATGTGCTTGAGCAATATCCAGCAGACTTGAGAGGATTGTTAGCAAAATATGAACCATTACCAAATGCCTTACCACAAATACGTGCATTCGGATTTAATAATAGTCCCATCTTAATAATGCTGACCCAGTTACAGTTTGCAGAACCATGGAACAGATCATGTTCAACGCTGTTAAACATTCCATTCTTGAGGTATTCTTCATAACGAATAACTTGATCATGTGGCGTGATGTCATATACTTCAACGACATCAATTTTCCCAGAAAGCTTATACTCTTTAATCGTTTGTTCCATCTCTTCAGGTGTTTCCTTGCGTACAGAGACATTTCCGAATGGACTCTCAAATTTTTCTGTCTTGCTATGTGTTTGTGAAACTAATGCTTCCATAGAAGACACGATTTTGTTTACCCAATCTAGTTTTACCTCCATCTGTTTGAACAACTCTTCTTCTGTAAGAGGAATCGTTGGAACGTGGAAATCCTTGATTTGGAAATTCTTACCAACCTTTGGTGCTGCAATTGCAATAAAGTCATCAATACATCCATTGAAAAGCGTTGCATCTGTTAGATTGCACATCTTGTTGTACAACTTACGTGCAGATGTCACTTGTCGGCGTGTATATGGTGATGATGAAGAATAGAAATTCATTTCAAAACCACTTTCTGATAACGTCTCTTTCGCAACTTGAATCAGCCATCTGTAAAGCGTAACGGCTTCATCATCTGATGTTTCTTCAACTGTTGGCTTTTTGAAGAATGCAGAAATCTTTGATTCATCTTCGTCCTGCTTTAATTCTTCCGTATAGTCCTTAAATCCAGCGGCAAGCTTTTGGTAATATCTTAACCAATAAAGTTGCGATGGCTGAGCTTTATGAACCGTACCGTCCTCAAGTCGATCCATTCCCTTTTTACCAATAATACCAGACACAGCACCAATATTAAGTGTACGTGGTCCCATATTATTTGGGTTAAGGTTGTAACGAGAACGCAAATTAGTTTCAGCATCAACGTGCCTTAGTAATTTTTGTTCATATAGGCTCTTTGCTAATCTGAAAGTATCAGCAGTGATACGAATAACGATGTTATCGTCTTCTTCATTTTTGATTCTTTCATAGATTTCTACATGAGCCTCTTTGATTCCATCTTCGCTTTTAAGATGAATTGAGTTTGGAACTGGAAAACCATCTGCGAACAATGTTTCCGCAACCTTTTTCCATAATTCTCCTTCTTCGTTGATACCAGCTGGGAAATCCAACTGATACACTTTTCCTGTTGTTTCCATCGTAACTTTCATTTTATTTTCCTCCTTAATTTACGATATTTTATATATAAAATTTATTCGATGTTTTTTATTTTCCTCTTTTTTAATATTCTCCATGCTCATCAAATAAATACATATATATCTTGCTATAAAAAAGACAATAAAAAAAAGAAGGAAATTACTCCTTCTTCTTTTTTTTACTACCACTTTGGTAGGCTATCTCTTCTCTTTTATCGCAACGATGAAAATCAATGCAATAACCAATAGAGTGGCTGGCTTCATGTTCATTCTTGAACTGAAGTAGCTCAATACAAAGAGAAATACAACTATACATATTAGAATTAATATGATAGAAGCTAATGCTCTTCTTCCCATGGAGAGATTTACCTCCTTTCTTAATAAATGCCATCTATCTTAGTAAAAGCTAGATGGAGTCTTAGCGTAATAACGGCTTGCCACATACGCTGATGCTGCAATCAAAGCCATGAAACATAAGAATGTTGTCATTGTTTCTCCGATTGATACAAAAACACATGCCGCAAATAGAATTACTGCACCGACCAATACGAACTGCAACAATACCGTTACAGCATTCAAAATGATTCTCATCTAATTTCCTCTTTCTTTACTCAACACTGTAAGTGGCAATAACGTAATATGTTTCGCCTTCAGTCGTTTTTCTGATGAAATCTGGAAAGGATAATGCCTCATATTCTTCTGTTAGAACCAAATCCATAGATTCATCTAAAATGAATCTCAATTCTCTTCTTGCATTCTCATATTCTACGAAACCATCGCTAGAATATGCTGGTAAAGAGATTTTTTTCATCTCTTCTAGCTTTTTAAGAAAGCGGTTGTAACTATCTGCAAAATATGCTTCTTTATTAACTATCTTGAAGCTATTCTTCCCTGTTACAATAATTCCTTTTGACTTTGCAATATTTGCCATTAGATAATCAACGTTGTCCTCATTTTCTAAAAACGCATCAGCGTCATGAAATGGAACAAAATTGTCTACCACTTCTTCATCTAATGGACATGCATTTGCAGATGTTGAAATTTGAATCATTGATAGTGTTGCTGACATTTTAATTTTCCTCCTTTTAGCCTTACTGGCTCTTTAAAATGTATAACTTTAATATTTGTTCTCCATAACATCAAATTAAAGTCATATTAATTATGTTAGAAACAGAAAAAGAAAAAAGGGAAGAATCTTCCCTCTCTTCCTTTAATTCATTTCAAGAATGTTTGCTAAACTAAACTTCCATTGTGAAGTATTTTGATGCAACATAAGCTGCGAAAACTAACACTACTACAAAACATAAGAATGTTGTAGTGTTTTCACCGATTGCAACAAATGCAATTGCTCCAAGCAACACGAATACTGCTGCCAAGATAAAATTGTAAGCATACTTTAATAAATTTAACATTTTAATTTCCCTCCTAGGCTTTCGAAGCTTCTTCTTTATACTTCTTTATAGCGAATTTTGTAGAGGATATTTCCCTTGCGGTCACGTCCTCCACTTACTACTGTGGCATTCTCTTCAAAGAATACCTTTTCTTGTTTGTACAATTCGCTAACACGCTTTATACCAAGCTTTTTAGCAAAATGTGCAGCTGTATTAAGTGCCATTCCTTCTTCATGGTTTTCATTTGTAAAAGCACCAAAGAAATTCGTAGACTTCCCTGGACCCAGCATAGCAGTTGCTAGGTGTGCGTGGATCTCAAAGATACAGGCAATTTCATTTGCTTCTCTTTCTTCTTCCACTGTTAATTTTTGCCCTTTAAAAAAGGCTTTCGAAAATAGCTCTTTCGAGCGTCTTTGTAAATCTCCCATTCTACTCATCTTTATTTTCCTCCTTTTTTAGATGTCATAGGATACAGAGTTGTACGAGCAACCTTCTGAATCTGTGAAAACGTCTTTAGTAATTGTGGCGTGTTCGTTGAAGAATTCTACTTCTTTAGCGTAAATTTCATTAACTTTTTCTTCCCCTAATGTTTTTGCATATTCTTTAGCATAGTGTTTATAACCATTAAAGAAGTCTGTTCCATAGACCAAACAAGAATGTATCATGGAAATACATCTTATCTCTTCTAGTTCCAAAGCCTCTTCTGCTGTCAATTTGCGTTCATTAGTGAAACTGATTTTAAGCAGTTCCCGTTCACGCTGTTCTAACTGTTCCATTCTTTTCATTTTAATTTTCCTCCTATAGCCTACTGGCTTTATTATTTGCCTTATTTGAATATTTTCTCCATGATCATCAAATAAAGTCATATCTATTATGCAAGAAATAAGCAATTTAAAAAGAGGCTTATCGCCTCTTCTTTTTTAATACCAATTTACGAATTCTGCATAAACCTCGTTTCCATCAATATCTACAATTTTTATTCTTGTTTTATCATAGTGCTTTCCTAGTATTTCAAGAAGCAAGTTCGCAAGCTTAATTCCAGTATCAAAGCTCTTATCGTTTCCGACAAATTCATGACGGAGTTCGTATCCGCATTCATCTTTTACAGCGTATTTTGTCACGAGTATTTTTTCGAGTTTGATTTTTGGGCAAGCATAGTTGTTATATGAAACATCCGATATTATGTTGTTTCCATGTTTTTGTTCTAACAAAAAACGCTGGTCCTTGTAACTTATTTCTATCTCTTTTACTCTTCCTAAAATTTCGCCTTTTCCTATTTCAAATATTAACGTTACGTCTGTCATTTTTTCTCCTTATTTTTTATTTTAAATTTCGTTCTAATTGATTTTATTATCTCTCCCTTCTCCATAACATCAAATTAGAACATCTATATTATGTGTGAATAAGAAATAAAAAAAGAGGTTTGTAACACCTCTCTTTTTTTACTTTAATCCTAGTTCTGCCAAAATTTCTTCTGGAATAGGACGGTAAGTCCATCCATGACCATACTTGTAACCACAAACAGGGCATTCCTTCCCAAGTAAGCCAAATTCACTTTCTGATAGAGAAGTGTGTCCTCGCAAGGTTTCTTCAATCTCATTAAGCTTATATCCTTCTGGAATGTTTTCTTTTACTTCATCGGCATTCAAGAAGAATTTCTTGATAGAATACTTCATCTTATACAAGTCTTGCTGTTCTTGTGATAAGGTTACTGCTCCATTTTTAATCAGTTCATCTTTAACGAAGTCTTCTACCTTTCTTTGCTTTACAATAGTGTCATGTGTCATCGTATACTTGGCTTCGTAAAGCGGCTGACTTGCAAGCTTACGGATACCAGCTTCTTCTTGGTGGATGCACTCTGCATGCATATCATTTAGATGATATTCCTTCCAAATATCTAAAATTCTCTTTAGATCATCAGAAGCTTCTTCATAAACGATATCCATATCAACCTGCCCAAAAGCAGATGCGTTGAGTTTGTATCCATCTATACTCTTATACTTATCGTATAAAGCACCAGAAATAGAAAGGACAAGTTCTCCCTTATTATTCTCTATGGTTTCAATGTCTAGTTCAGCCTTTGCTAATCCCCAAGTTGTTTTTACATCATAGAAAGTTTTTGTTGTTTTGTTTAGTGTTTTCATTTTAATTTTCCTCCTTAGCCATTTTGGCTTTTTAAAATGTTTAACTTTAATATTTGTTCTCCATAACATCAAATTAAAGTCATATTTATTATGTAAGAAACAAGAAATAAAAAAAGACGAGATAATTCCCGTCTTTATTTTTTAACAATCTTCTCAATAAAATCAGCTTCCATTATTTCTTCATCTGTATTTAGATCACAAACAGTAAATACCTGCCCGTTTTCAATGGCGGTAGCAAATAACTCTTTGTGTTTCTTTACAAAATCATGAACTTCGTATAAGTGGGAAAATGACATTGCATCTCCCTTATCTTGTACGAATAATACATTTGGCTGATTCTCTTTTCCTGATCTAACACTAAGGACAGTGTTAGATGATGATTTAATATAATTTGTCATTTTAATTTTTCTCCTTTTCACCAATGGATGATGAAGTTTTTATTTTTCTTATCGCAATCAACCTTAAATCCCTTATCTAAATAATGTAATAACAAGCGATTTGTGCTGAAAGCGTCTAATGAAGTATCGTTCCAAACCAATCGTTGATGGCATCCTTTATCACAAATATATGGTAAAGCAATATATGTACGCTTGTATGAAGCCTCTTCTATGAGTTCGTTAACCATTACAAGAATACGCCACAAGCTTGGGCAAACCTTCTTTGATCCAAGGTTATTTCTAGCAGTCTTCGCAGTAATCATCCTAGAAACCTCTCTTGATAATCTCAGCAGCGGCAGAACCTACATCGTTCCACTTACACTGATGGTTTGGACCTCCAGTCCAGTCTGTAGCATGAGCCATATATCGGATCAATACATGCGTATTTTGGTTCCAACCAAAATATCTAACGTCTGATATTGACACATAAACAAATCTTTCACCATTTGTTAATACAGCAGAGAAACAATAATGGTTTTTTGCGAAGAAATGTAAGATTAATCCATTTTCTGCTGCCATCTTCTTTAGATCTGAGCGACAATCCCTTTGAAACTGTAGATAATCATCGCCTGTATAACATCCAGTTGAGAAATAGTGTTCGAACCATTTCTTTGTTGTTGCCTTTAATTTTGTCATTTTTATTTTCCTCCTGTTTTTTTAAAAGCGATTTGATCTTCGAAGCGATCGTAAATAACGGCGTCAATATTATCCCAATATGTCCAGTTACAATCATAATCGCCTTCAAAAGCATATCGCTTTGCACATTCTTCAATATCATTATCGCTATATTTCAAATATGCAAAATTGTCCTTGATTCTGCTGATGATATCTTCTTTTAGATGATTAACCCACAACTTTCTATAGATATAATCCAAAGTTGAATAGCTTAATTCTGTAAGAAGCTTATCGAGTTTTGCTCTGTTTGTACGATCAAGTTTGTCAATTTCTTTTGCTACTTCTGTGATTTCCATTTTAATTTTCCTCCTAATATGCAATTGAATCCATAATGTTTCTTACAAAAGAAACACATTTTAATAATCCTTTATGATCACAAGTGAAACTCTTCTTTTTATATTCATCATCGTATTCTGCTTCTACAGTCATAATACCTGTATCAATACAATAATCTAATGAGATCTCACCATCACCATAAAGGTTGGAAAATTTATATTCTCCATATTCGTTATCTTCGTCCATTAATTCTAATAGACCATCTAACGAGTCTTTTAATTCTTCTAAAAACATTCTTATTTTCCTCCTAATTTTATAATATTTCCATTTTTGCATGTTCGATATCCAGCCTTTTCAAGCATGGCATCATCTAACCAGAGAAAATCTTCTGGTTTTGCACAAGAAATTTCACGAGTCATGAACTGAATCGCTTCTTCTGTACTTCTTTCTTCTTTGTACGAATCTGTTTCAAGAATGAAACTGTCCATATACAGATAGTAAGACAACGTTGTTAGATCCCACTCAAACCAAATGTAATGCTTGCCATCTGGTGTTGTTTTGGATGCCAATACAACATGTGATGCATCTGGATAAATAGTAGAAAAATCTTCAGCAGTTTCAGAATTGGAACTTGTAAGAGAATTTCTCTTTCTATATTCCATAATTTCTTCTAGCATCTTTTGATACTGTGAGATCAAAGTAATATCCTTCTTTTCCATAACTATCCCTCCAAAATATCCTGTAAGAAATAGTAATCAAGAACATCAAGCGTTACTAATTTACTAGCAGCCTTTGTTTTGATCAAAAGATGATCGTTTTCTCTTACCCAAGTATCGAAGCGATCTGCTTCCTTTTTGATGTACAAGTGAACATCATCTTCGTGGTTAAAGATTAAGGCTTCTTCCACATTTTTTGTAAATGAGTGATCCTTGGCTAAAAAACCTCGGTCCTCTGGCAGTGCAACAACAAATTTAATCATTTTAATTTTCCTCCTTATGTTGTTTTTATATGTCACCTTTAATTTTATTAGATTCTCCATGATCATCAAATTAAAGTACAATATTATTTTGCTAGAAAAAAGTAATAAAAAAAAGAGGCTCATTACCTCTTCTTTTTTTAATACCAGTCTACAAATTCTGCTCCCAAATCAAGCCAATTATCATCAAATACTGTCAAAACAGACTTATCTGATTGCAGTGCTTGGCGAATAATTTCCTTATCTTCATCTGGTAATGTTTCGTATGACTGACCATATCTATAATCTTTCACACCCCAAATAACGCCAATTACAATCGTTAGATTATCAATGGTAACAATGTTCTTCTCTTCATCAAATGAAAATAGGTTGATATGTTCCATTCTTCCCCTGTAGGAAAATTCTAAAGATACATTTTCCCATCGCACTGTAAGTTTCGAAAATTTTGAATCTTTATACTTTGGTTTTTCTTTTAATCGTAAAACAAGTTTCATTTTATTTTTTTCTCCTTATATTTTTTGTTAACTACCTCACCTGATATATTATTCAGATGTGTCATCCTTTTGATATAATCTTTGTTACAATACTGGCAGCTCCGTTAATCGTGTTCTTTTGACGGCTTATAGAAGTTTGAAACAATGTCATCTTCCATTTCCAATAGCTTTCGTATTACTTGATATGCTTTCATGTATAAACATGGATAATAAAACTCTAAGTTATCACTTCTAACACAGGTGTAATACCTATCCTGATAATATATCCTGTAACTATACTTCTTTAGTACCAATCTTATGAATGGAAGCTTTTCTGGATCTTCGTATAAAAGCCCTAAAATTTTTATACACTCTAACATTGTCAACTTCTCTAGCTCTTTTTCCGTATCGCTATCTAAAGGTTTAAAACCAAGAATTGCTAACACCAGATTACAGTCATCTGACAATTTGATTCGTCTTGATATCTTTCTTATGTTACTTATCTTGCTTGCCTCAAGATAAAATTTATTGCTTTTGATAAAGCTAGTTACATTTTTGAATTTGTTCATTGTCCAAAATATATCTAGCCTGCATAGAAGATGTATGGGCAAGCACAAGTAATGGGGAACTTTCCATAGCATTGTAATATGCTGCAACTTCAGATCCAGCCTGTGGAACAACATTCATCCAACGAATAGCCAGCATCTCATCATCTGTTAATACAACGCCATTGTTTGCAAGAATCATTAGTGCCTTGACTCCAGTTCCAAGAGGGACTCCATTATCTTCGATCTTGTAAAATGTTTCTGACTTCCAAACAAACTGTCCTTTGTTATCTGATTTAACGTTATCATTCATTGCAAGTGCTGCCTGAATATCCATCTGATCATAGCTTTTAACATTCTTTGTATCTTCGATATAGAAATTGATATAGTCTACCCATGATAATAATGAGACGATAGCAATCGTTGACATGTTTACAGTTGCGTTTCTTACACTGCCATTTTCTAATGTTGTGTTATAGTTTGTATAGTTTTTGAATGAACCTCCAAAGGTCTTTGCCATCACCTTAAATGTGTTGATTGCATGTTGGCATAATCCACCTTTTTCACTTAGAATCCCATCTCTTGTTAATGGAGCTGTGAAAAAATCTGTTGATAACAAATACCCTAGTAATTGTTGCCCAATTCTTGGGGCAATATATTGATTATAAAAGCCGATAAACGTTTGTTTATTCTTCTCTATAAGTTCTGCATTTAACATAATTGTCTCCCTTCTATCTCTTTGATTTCTTCCAAATTTTTGTTCATTACATCTTGTAAGACAATTGGTAACTGATACATTTCAAAGTTTTCTTGTCCAACAATTCCGTCTGGAGTTGCGACAAATAATGTAGCAAAGTTTTTGTTGTTCGGTTCTAATCTGTGATCAACAACACTTGGTATTACTCCTATTTTTGGAACGATAACTGGTATTGATTCGATTTCATCGAGTGGTGTATAAATAACTTTTATAACGTCATGATTGATAAATGTAACTACGGTGTTACTGTTTATTTTTTGAAGTGACTTGATTCCTACCGACATGATTCTTCTACTGCCTCTTTCACTTCTTTGGTGATCACGGCATAACTTAAAAGTTCTACCTTATCTAATTCATCACATGTGCTAGGTACGCATAAAATATATCCAGTTTCTGCAAATGGAGACTCCTGCAACTGAGCTACATCATAATAGACATCATCTCCACTTCTGTATGCAACTAATAATGTTTCGTTTTCATCAATTAAATCATCAATAATCTGCTGTACGTTATCCTGATAGTTTTTACTGTTTAATTTGTTCCATTTCATATTCTTTTCCTCTTTCTTTTGTGTAAAAATCTTATTTCCTTCCTTATCTTTTACACTCTTATTATAGCATATAACAGTATATATCACAAGAAAAAGAATAAGATATTCCTACTCTTTTGGTATATATTTTTTGATGTCCATGTAATCTTCTACGACTTTTTCTTTTTCTACAATTTCAGATCTAAGAGCATCCATTTCTTCATTTATCTCTGTGAGTTGTTTCTTAATTTTCTCCTTTTCAATAGATTCAGTTTGTAGTTCTTCGATTCTTCTTTGTAACATCTTTATTTTCGGTTCGAGATTGATCATCCAGATATTTTTATCGGACAACATTTTGCTAAAATCACTAATTTCCTTTTGGATCTTCTCAATTTCTTCTGAACCTTTTGTAGCAAGCTTGTATTCTTGTGTTTTCTTGATATCTTCAGATGTTTTTGCCTTGATTGTAAATTGTGCATAGGAATATTCACCATAACCATCGTTATGTCGAGCAAGAGAACTCAGGATAACATCGTAAAGCGTATATGTATTTTCCATAATCTTTTTCGCAAACAAAACATTATTCGTTGAGTCCTCTAAATATATCATTACACCATCAGATATTGGTTGTGCACTGGTTTCAAGGTTTATATCATCCTCACTCAAACCTGTGACATCCATTATGACTGGACGTGAACTACTCGGCAATAAATTACCGAGCTTCCTGCTTCAACTACCGTTGCATCTAGCCTACATGGTATAGGTTGGATGTCTTACACGATATCCACAGGCGTTAAGTTTGGGCTATTCCATCCCTACTTGATACCTTTTTTATATTTATTGTGTTGCTAAGATACATAATCCTTCGTTTATGATATTGATTGCTGCGTTTTGATCACGTCCGATTACAAGACCACAATCACATCTCATAGTGCAAGAGCGTTCATCTCGGCTTTTAAAAACCGAGTTTTCTCGCTCAATTTACATAAATCATGTTTTGCTAATACTGTTATTAGTTCCTTTATTTTGTTTCTGTTCATTTCTAATAATATACTTTCCTATTTTTGGGGATAGAATTTTGTGATATCCATATTGTTAAACACGACGCCCTCTTTTAATAATTGCGAACGTAATTCATCAAGCGTTTCATTCAATTCTAATAAATTTTGTTTAATCTTTCGTCTTTCCTTTTCTTTTTCTTTGTCTAAGAATTTTAGTTGACCAACTTTGCTTATCGCTTCTTGAACCTTTAGTCTGATTCCTGTTATTCTATTTTCAACATTTTGAAATTGAGATTTTTGCTTTTCTACTTCTTCTTTAAATCCCTTTATTTCTTCTGCTTTTTCTGTAGCAAGCTTATATTCAGGAGAATCTGTTATTTCTTCCAGTGTTTTTCTTTTTAATACAATTGTGGCTTTGCATTCGGTGACGTGATAACTCATTTCTTCAACAGTATCAAGAATAAAATCAAAATCTGTATAGACACTTTCAAGCATTATTTTGAATTCAATGACATCTTTTAACGACGCAAAGACTAGAATTTTTGCTCCGTCAAATATTTCTTGTTCACAATATTTACCTTTTAGGCTATTATGACTTACAATATTACTGAATCTTGAGAAATCAGCGACGAGTGGGCAAACACCCCGCTCCTTTTCTTTCCTTAAATAATTTTTATCCATGTTTATTTACCTCTTCTTTCTTTTTCTTCTTTTTACCTTTATAGACTTCTTCTAATTCTTCATGTTCTCTATATTCTGCAACAAGAAAGTTCCCGATGTTATTCTTGATGCATTCTTCTGCTAATAGCTCTGCCTGTTTAAATAACTCTGGATTATCTAGCATCTCTTCAACATACTTGTTAATTCCAGATTGGCTCTGACCGATCAAATCACCAGTTCCACGTTGATGGAGATCTGCTTCGGCAATTTTGAAGCCATCATTGGTACTGACCATGGTCTGCAATCTTTCATTTGAAATATCTTCAGCAATCATACAACAATAGGATTGATATGATGATCTGCCTACACGACCTCTTAACTGGTGTAATGTTGCTAAACCGAATCTATTTGCTTGTTCGATAACCATGACAGTCGCAGATGGAACATTTACACCAACCTCTATTACAGTTGTAGAAATTAGAATATCACAAGTGTGATTATTACTATCTGCAAAAGCTGATATTGTCTTGGCAACATCTGTTGACTTCATTTTCCCATTTACGACTCCTACGCCAATCCCTCTAGGAGTGAAAAAATCTCTGTATAACTTACTCATCTGCTCAATGCTAACAATGTCTGTATTGTCGTTATCCTCAATTGCAGGGCAAACGACATAGCATTGATGACCAGCCTGTATTTGCTCTAGTATAAGATTAAATACCTCGTTGTGTTCATCCGAAACCTTTGTGATGATCGGGAGTCTTCCCGCTGGTTTCTGTGTGATCAGCTTAATTTCTTTTCCTTGCCCGTATAGAACATTTGCCATTGTACGTGGAATTGGGGTGGCAGACATAGAGATACTATGTACTCCATCCTTAGCTTTCTTTATAAGAGCTTTTTTTTGCTCCACGCCAAATAGATGTTCTTCGTCTGTAATAACTGATCCAAGATTATGGTAGACTACATCACTAGAAATACAGGAGTGAGTTCCTATAATGAAATGGATCTCTCCAGACTGGATTCTCTTTAAAATTTCGTTTCTTTCTTTTTTTAAAAGCTTGCTATGTAAAAATACGCAATTCAAACCGAACCGTTTTGCATATTCAGAGATTTCTTCATAGTGTTGTCTTG
>ERZ772920.358-NODE-358-length-26233-cov-9.491520_pt1 | contig 26233 bp, 19 predicted proteins | sample MGYA00511469_ERZ772920 | MGnify/ENA primary metagenome ERZ772920 (study PRJEB29015, sample SAMEA2738069) | human oral metagenome | biome: human oral; feature: human-associated habitat; material: saliva | place: China | collected 2216 ... | reverse complement strand
GCCCCTAACATATTGAATCGTAATTTTGTAGCTACAAAGCCTAACCAGAAATGGGTAACTGACGTTACAGAGTTCAATGTTCGTGGAGAAAAGGTTTACTTGTCACCTATCCTGGATTTGTTCAATGGGGAAATAGTAAGCTATAATATTTCACTTCATCCAGTGTTCCATCAAGTCATAGATATGCTAGAAAAGGCTTTTGAAAAGATTCCAAATACAAGCGAAACGATTCTGCATTCAGATCAAGGTTGGCAATATCAAATGAAGAAATACCAGCACATGCTTAAAGAACATGGCATAATACAGAGTATGTCTAGAAAGGGAAACTGTCTAGATAATTCTGTCATGGAAAACTTCTTCGGGCTACTTAAGACAGAGATGTTTTACAAGCATGAATTCAAATCTACAGAGCATCTAATTTCTGAGATTGAAACATACATTGACTATTACAACAATAAACGGATTAAGTGCAAGTTAAAAGGACTGAGCCCTATGCAATACAGGATTCAGTCCTCTAGAGCTGCTTAATTAAACTGTCCAACTTTTGGGGTTCAGTTCAAATATACAGGCGCATCTTTGTGCTTCTCATAGCTATTTATCAAATACATAAAATACATACTAGATACATTTGATAATTAATACGAGTTTCTCTATTATTCGATTTCAGAATCGAAAGGCATTAGAGCTACTACACGAGCTCTCTTAATAGCAGATGTAACTGCTCTCTGGTGCATAGCGCATGTACCAGTAACTCTTCTAGGAAGAATCTTACCTCTCTCTGTAGTGTACTTCTTTAGAGTCTCTACATCTTTGTAATCGATCTTCTTTTCCTTATCTGCGCAGAACTGGCATACTTTTCTTCTTCTCATGCCGCCGCGTCTCTTATTGTTCTCCATTAGACTTGTACTCCTTTCTCAAGATGTTTAGAACGGGATGTCCTCTTCAGTTGCCTCAAATGAATCAGGCATCGAAGGCTCCATCGGCGAGCTAAAGCTATCGTTAAATGCACTAGGCTCGCTCTCGGATCTGCGACTATATCCAGAATCGTTTCCGCCGTTACCACCGCCGAGGAACTCGACGTTGTTAGCGATTACGTCTGTTGTGTACACAGTCTGTCCTTCTCTGTTCTTGTAGCTTCCCGTCTGAATTCTACCGTTGATTGCTACCTGACGACCCTTGCTCAGATATCTGTCGCAGTTCTCAGCCTGCTTACCGAACACAGTGATTCTTATAAAATCAGCCTGTCTATCACGCCCCTGCGTGCCAGGTCTGTCAACTGCAATGCTGAAGTGCGTAACAGCTGTCTGGTTGTTAGGTGTGTAAGTAAGCTCTGGGTCTCTGGTCAATCTTCCAATCAGTATTACACTGTTCATCGCTTACCTCCCGACTTAGTTCTCGTCCTGGCAAACAATAATGTGTCTCATAACCGCATCAGAAATCTTGAGTCTTCTGTCAAGCTCCTTAGGTAGCTCAGTGCTAGCCTTGAAAGGAACAACTACGTAGAATCCTTCTTTCTTCTTGTTGATCTGATAAGCAAGCTTCTTGTTGCCCCATACATCAGCTTCGCCAACCTCACCATCTTCATTGATGATGTTCTTAACGTTCTCGATTGTGGAGTTCTTCACTTCCTCATCTAGAGTTGGGTCAAGAATGAACATTACTTCGTAATCTCTCATGTTTTCACCTCCTATGGCCTACGGCACCTTTCGGTGCAGGATTTGGCTTGCGTATTCAAGCCATACCGTTTAATTATACTGATTTATCGTAGAAATTCAAGGCTTAGAAGCTATTTCCTTGTACCTCTTCAAAAACCAGTTCGCCTCTCTGTGCTATTCCGGCACCCGAAGTACCATATATTGTAGCAGCATTTGTGACTTCGTCTGCATCTATATGAAATTAATTTAAGGTCAGCTTTGATTTAATCAAAGATAGTTCCCTTACTTTCTGCTAAAAAACAGCTATATGCACTTATTATCTTCCAGTTGCCGCCAACCTGCCTATCTGCGTCGCGATATATCCTGCCCCATATCCGTTATCTATGTTTACCACAGAGATACCGTTCGCACATGAGTTAATCATCGTGATTAAGGCAGAAAGCCCGTGAAAATTCGCACCATAACCAACAGATGTAGGCACTGCGATTACTGGGTTTCTTACGAGTCCACCGAGTACTGTCGGCAGCGCACCTTCCATGCCCGCAACTGCAACAACGGCATCGGCGCTGCGTATGATATCAACTTTTGACAGAAGTCTGTGGATACCACTCACGCCTATATCGTATACGCGAAGCACCTCAGCGCCAAAATATTCTGCAGTCTGCGCAGCCTCCTCTGCAACCGGTATGTCGGCAGTGCCTGCGCTGCAGACGGCAACAACACCGCCATCACCAGTCCTCTTGTAGCCGCCAGCAGGCTCCACCTTCAAAATCCGCGAGACAGGATCATACACCGCTTCAGGAACAGCCGCCTGAACGAGCGCTGCCTGCTCCTGACTCGCCCGAGTCCCGAAGGCACTGCCATCATTTGCGACCATCTTCTGATATATCGAAACGAGGTAATCATCTGGCTTACCAGCGCAGAATATTACCTCCGGAAAGCCGGATCTCTGCTCGCGCTGAGTATCTAGCTTCGCGAATCCCATCTCATCATAACTGCTACTTTTTATCAGTGTTTCAGCTTCGGCCATATCTAGCTCTCCGGCCTTATATTTGTCTAATACATCTGCTATTTTCATCTATCTATACCTACCATGTATGTTTAATTTTATGCCGAGGATTTTTAGTGGGATTTCATGATTTGCGGATTTCTCATGCTATTTGTCCACACCCGCTATCATAAGTTTATTGCTCAAGTGCTTTATAGCACCTCATTCATACTGCCCACTCTATACCCGAGTAGATCCATGGTTACATAGGTGAACCCTACTTCCTTGAACTTTGCTACAACTTCCTCTCTGAGAGCAAGGAGCCTCGCCAGCTCATCTGGTGTAACCTCTATGCGCGCGAGGTTTTCCCCGTGCATGCGAACACGCATTTGAATGAATCCATAATCTTCCAGAATCCGTTCTGTTCGCTCAACCATGCCTAGCTTCTCGAGTGTAATTGTCTCGCCGTATGCAAACCTAGATGCCAGACATGCTGCCGAGGGCTTATTCCACGTCCATAAACCATGCTCATGCGATAGGTTTCTGATATCCTGCTTGGTCATGTCAGCTTCTCTAAGCGGACTCTTTACATCTAGCTCCTTGAGTGCCTGTAGCCCAGGCCTGTAATCACCTAGATCATCTACGTTTGAACCGTCAGCTACGTACTCTATTCCGAGTTCAGCCGCCTGCTCCTTTAGCTGCGTAAATATGCCTGTCTTGCATATGTAGCATCTATCTGGTGGATTCTCTTTGAACCCTTCAATCTCAAGCTCATTGGTCTGCACCACAATTTGCCTGATGCCCTGCTCCTCGCAGAAATGAGCAGCTTCGCCAGTTTCCCTCTTAGGAAAAGACCCTGATTCCGCCGTAACCGCAATCATCTTATCTCCTAGCACATCATGCGCAATCTTGGCGAGATATGTAGAATCAACTCCCCCCGAGAAAGCGACGGCTATGCTGCCAAGATTTTTTATATACTCCTTTAGACGTTCTTCTTTCTGTCTCTCAGCTACGGTTACTCCCATAGTTTTCCCCTTTTCTGATGTTTAACTCTTATGCCTCTCTATTCGTCCATGCTTACGATTCTATCGCACACATGCTCAACCATAGGGATGTCATGTGATATAAGAATCATCGTCAGCTGTCTTTTTTCGTGTAATTCTCTTAGCAGATGAACTATCTCGGCCTGTGTTGGCACATCGAGAGATGACAGTGGTTCGTCTGCTATTATAAATTCTGGCTCTGTTATAAGTGCTCTTGCAATTGCCGCCCTCTGGCGCTGTCCTCCCGACACATCGTAAGGATATCTATCCATGAGCTGTTCCTCAAGATGGACCTGTTTCATAACTTCTATGACTTTACTTCGTCTCTCTTCTCTGCTTCCTACTCTGGCAATTACGAGCGGTTCTGAGATTATCTCCTCGATAGTCATGCGCGGATTGAATGCCGATGCAGAGTCTTGAAAAATCATCTGCGTACGAACCTCACGCCTATCCCTGCTTCCGCATCTTCCCCATTTTACGCTTCCGCCATTAGGTATGGTGAGTCCCATGATGATCCTCGCCAAGGTAGACTTCCCACAGCCCGATTGTCCCACAAGTCCAAGGATTTCGCCTTTCACTACATCTAATGAGTATCCTGATAGAACCTTCTTACATCCGTGCTTCTCGGTTCTGTAGATCATGTCTATATCTTTGGCAATCATTATTTTTTCGGAGGATTCCACTTGATCTGTTATTTCACTCGAAATGGTTATTTCATCTCGATTACCAATCATCTGACCAAAGTTTCCATGATAATGACTTCCCATTTTGCCATATTGAGAATACCTAACTAAAGCTTTAGTATACTCATGCTTTGGATTTTCAAAGATCTCTTCAGCTTCGGCAACTTCGACAAACCTTCCATCCTTCATAACTGCAATTTTAGTCGCTAATTCGCGCGCTAATCCGAGGTCATGAGTTATGAATAGGATGCCCTTATCTCTCTCTGCAGCCAGCCTCTTCAGCACTGATATTATCTGCTTTTGATTTCTAGGATCAAGCGCTGTAGTAGGCTCGTCAGCGATGATTAGCGCAGGGTCACATGCAAGAGCAATAGCAATCGCAACTCTCTGCCTCTGCCCGCCAGACAGCTGATGCGGGTAACAGGATAAGTATTTCTCAGCATCTTTCATGCCCATTTCTCTAAGTAATCCTACTGCCCTCTCGTCGTATTCTCGTTCTGCATCCACAGGCTCACCATCTTCGTGTAGTTTCATAGGGGTAGTAATCTGCTCCCCAACAGTTCTTACAGGATCTAGTGAATTAAGTGGATCTTGGAACACTATTGAAGCCGCCTTGCCCCTAATTTGTTCAAGCTCCTTTTCTCCCATCTTAGTGACATCTTTCCCAGATAGGCATATGCTTCCCGATAGATGCCTCGCGTGATGTCTGTGTAGCATTAGAATTGAGAAGCAGAGCGCCGTCTTGCCTGAGCCTGACTCGCCAACGATTGCAGCGATTTCTCCTGTTCTCACTGTAAGAGAAACGCCTTGAACAGCATGAACTACCCCCTGCTTCCCGTCGAAGCACATACTGAAATCCTCGATATTAAGAAGTTCTGTGTTGCTTCTATTTTCTGTCATATATTATTATTTCTCCAATTTCCAATCTGCTACGTTCCAGAAGATTCCAACTCCGTGATGTCCTAGCATTGTGTCCTTTGTTATTCCCTTGATATCCTTTTTAACTGCATAGTCAGCATCTATGTATGCGATGAACGTGTAAGGCATCTGCTTAGTCATGGCTCTGAGGAACTCTGAGTAATATCTCTGTCTCTCAGGCTCTTTAGTCGTCGCCCTAGCCTTTGCCAGCGCTTCATCTACCGCTGGATTTGCATATCCTGTATAATTATCCCCAGCTTCAGATGTGAATATCTTGTACGTATGATCATCTGCATCAAATGGGCTACCCCATCCAATTATTGTAGCATCCTGCTTCTCCCAATCGAGCTCTTTTCTAGCCTCAGCCTTTACTGATATCCCGTGTGCTTTGAGCTGTTCACTGCACATCTTTGCCATATCTACGCGAACCTTGTCATTTGCCATCGCAGTAATTGTAAACTTAAGTTCAGTACCATTCTTCTCATAGATACCTTTCTTATTTTTAGTCCAACCGTCCTGCTGCAATAGTTGCTCCATCTTCTCTGGATTATATTCGAACTTTTCGATGTTACTGCTGTTAAATTTATTTTTCTGAATTGGTGAATAAGCCACCTGACCCTCTCCGAGCAGAGTGCTCTTAATGATAGCTTCTCTATCTATTCCATAGCTCAATATATTTGCTAGCTCTGGGTAGGTCTTAAACAGTTTGCTTCCAGCATAATTATACGCAATTGCACGATAATCCGCTGTGTTCATGCGATAGATATCGAAATCCTTGCTGTCCTTCTTGAGGCTCTTCGCCTGCTTAGGCTCAATCTGCGCCATATCTAGCTCTCCCGACTTTAGCTGCAGTAGCCTTGCGTCACTATCCTCTACAATCTTGAAAATAATCTTCTTGATATGAGGTTTCCCCGCGTAGTACCCATCAAACTTCTCGAGGGTTATACTCTGTCCCTCGTCCCAGCTAGTTAGCTTGTATGGGCCTGCTCCTACTGGCTTCTGGTTGAACTCTGCAGTCGCGAGCTTCTTGCCCTTAAGAAGGTGCTTAGGCAGAATCCCGATAGTCATGTAGTCAGCAAATGCTACATTTTCTTTGCTCAGCTTAATAACAACTGTCTTCTTGTCTGGGCAAGTGATATTTTCAATGTCCTGATAGTTAGAGATGATTTCGGAATTGTTTTTCTTATCGAGGATTGCCTCTAGAGTAAACTTAACATCCTCCGAAGTAAGATCCTTTCCGTCATGGAACTTCAGTCCATCCCTTAGGTGGAATGTCCAAGTATGAGTAGCTGCATCGTACTCCCACTTCTCAGCGAGTGCAGGTACGAGCTTATTATCCTTGTCATGTGCCGTAAGCCCAGCGAATATCAAGGAGTTAATTTCTCCATGCTCATAGAGAGCAGGATTTATAGCTGTATAGTCATGACTTCCGTACACCAGCGTGTCCGCATCATTTTCGCTCTTCGAGCCACATGCGGAAAGTGAAATAATCATGATTAGAGTGACGGCAAGAGCCGCAATTTTTTTAAAGTGAGTTTTCATAAATGTGTGTCCTTTCAAATAAATTAATTTCTTAATCTATAGTCCTAACCCCACACATGTACTTGTGCGTTTATATTTAAATGTTGCTACCCTTGGAGGTATTACGCCCTCTGATGTATTCCCCAATCTCCGTTATGGATACCAGAACACTTATCAAGATAAGTCCCGGAATTATAATCATCCACCATTGATCGGATAGCAGTGCGTCTTGCGAGAGAGACATAAGGCTCCCCCATGATATCTCTGATATCGGTAGTCCAAGTCCCATAAAGCTAAGCGTCGATTCTACTATTATCGCAGAGCCCACGTTGCTTACTGCCATGAACATAATCGATGAAAAGTAGTTCGGGAACAAATGCCTACGTAAAATGTACCAGAAGCTTCCCCCGTACATCTCTGCGGCTATTACAAATTCACTTTTCCTAAGCCGTATCACCTCGCTCCTGATGACTTTCGACATCTGCATCCAGCTAGTTATCCCGATTACCAGTGATAATGATGTGTAGCTAGCTTCTCCCCAGATAGCCTCAAGAACGATTACTAGCAATAACGCTGGAATGCTCATGAACAAATCCGTAGCTTTCATCATCAGTCTATCCACGTGTTTATTTGCCATCCCACTCAGTGTTCCGTACACTGCTGCAATCAGCGTTCCTATTACAGCGCTTGCGATTCCAATCGTCAGGCTTGCCCTTCCGCCATATAGAATCATAGAGAATAAATCCCTTCCCAAATTATCTGTTCCAAATATATGGCTCATCGATGGGGATGTTCCGATGGCATACTCATTCATGAAATTTGGTTTATATGGAGCTATGAATCCGGCAAATACGCTCAGGACTGCGCTGATCGTAAGTATAGCTATGGCAATCTTTGGTCTTTGCTTCCTATTCATACGAACCCTCCTCATGACGCATCCGCGGGTCAACTCTCTCACCGATTATCTGCGCTAGGTGATTGCTTATAACCACCACACATCCTGTGATTAGTGTCGTCGCCATTAGCATGTTGTAATCCTTGTATAGGGCGCTTTCGAAGCTGAGCCGTCCTAGACCTGGATAGCCAAATACCATCTCTACGACATATGTCCCACCAAGGAGATGTGGAACTGCGATAGCCATTATAGTAACCATCGGTGGCAGGATATTCTTCGTGCAATACTTCTTAATTATTCTGGTGCGCGGCATTCCTTCTGCTTTAAGTAAAAGCACATAGTCCTTACGCATTTCCTCAAGAAGCAGATTTCGCACCATATACGAGTAATACCACAGATGCCCTATAACGATTACAAATACTGGCAGTACGAGGTGCCAGGCTCTGTCCAGGATATTTCCTTCAGCCCCGTACGAGTAAGCCCCTCCAGTTGGCAAGATTTGTAGATTTACCGCAAATATCAATATGCATATCAGCGATAAAAAGAATACCGGTATGTTTCCCGATATCACCCCCGCCTTGCAAATGAATCTATCGAGCTTCGTACCTTCTCGATTCGCCGACAATCTTCCGAGACGAAAAGCCAGCGCGAAGGTCATGATGTAAGCTGTTAATCCAAATACTATTGTATTTGCGAGCACGCCACGAATTACCTCAGCAACAGGTCTCTTGTACTTGTACGATAATCCTAGCTCCCCATGAGCTAGATCTTTAAGCCATATGCCGTACTGAACAGGCAGTGGTTTTTCGATTCCAAGGCTCTCACGGGCAGAAGCCTTCTGCTCGGCACTCATTCTGTCCACACCATCTCCGTACCACGAACGGAGCGGATCACCGGGACAGAGGCGAGATAGAGCAAACACAATCATTGAGAGAATGAGCAATATGAGAATCATCTCAGCGATTCTGCAGAGGGCGTATTTAAATGTGCTCTTTCTCTCATAATCCATGTGAATATAGTTACTCCTGTAAATTTGCGTATAAAAAGACCGGGTATGATTACTTCAGCAATCTATCCGGCCTTCTTGGCTTGGTTAATGTTTTATAAAGGCTATTTAATTGTCTTCGCCACCATGGATTCTTACAATCCTATCTACCGCATCTTCGATGCAGTCTTTTACAGGTAGCGCTTTTGTGCCTGCTATAATGGTGTTGCAGTGTGTGATTGGGATAAGCACTTTCTTGGCACTGCTAGAACCTACACTTTCAGAAATGACTGGAGAAATCTCTCCCAGCATAGCATTAGCAACAATTATTCCAATTGGACCTGCGATAATCTCCGCTTGCGATGCGCAGTATCTTATGGCGTTTTCACCCGTCGCAGCTCTCTTAGCACCTGCTTTAATCATGGCATTTGTTGCCATGCTATTGGTCCCTGCGGCTACTATATCTGCTTCAGGAAGCTTTTCTAACAACTTAGTTATAAGCTGGCGCCCTATTCCACCGCCTTGCGCATCAATTACTAGTATATTCATGATTTCGCCTTCCTTGCGTACCAAGTGCTTCATGCACTCTATTGATATTGATGATTATATCATAGTTTATGTGCTTATTTCGGTGACTTCTGTTACCTTGATGTTTTCTGTATGTTTTATTTTCATTAAATATATTAATTTTTTAAGGTGCAGCTAGTTGCTGATTATCGTTTATCCTTCTCATTGTCTATATAAACTTCCGACTTATCTTTTAGGAAGTTTGGCTTAAGTTCAGAGATTAGAATTGCAGTAAACATGAAGACAAAACCGACAGCCTTGTTAACTGTCATGTGCTCGTTAAACAATAATATGCTGAAAATAATTCCGAAAATATTTTCAAAGCTTAGTATTATAGATACGCTTGTAGGCGATTCCGTTTTCTGCGATATAGTCTGGAACAGGAAGCAAAGTCCTGAACATACGATTCCCAGATAAAGAACTCCAAAAATAACTCTTTGGTTTATCTCAATGTTGCTTGAATGCTCCTGAGTTAGTGTAAATACCCATGCAAGTATTGCAGCAACCATGAACTGAAGCAAAGTAATTAGCCCTGGCTCCTTGTCTTTACCCCACTTAGCTATAGCTACAATCTGGGTAGCCCAGCATAGTGAACTGAGAATTGAAATACTATCTCCAATACTTATACTAAATGTCCCTACAACAGATACTAATATAATACCAGTTGCGCATATTGTTGCAGCTACGATGTGATATTTCTTAGGTTTCTCCCTAAGTATTAACCCGCCAATAAATGGCACAAATACACAATAAGCCGATGATAGGAACTGGCTCTTTCCTGGCATTTCAAGCATAACGCCGGTTGTTTGTGTAAAATATGCACAGAACAGGAACCCCCCGATAATAAGTCCTGATTTTATATAATTCTTATCTATTAGCTTTAGCTTCTTACGATAAATTAAAGCCAGTACTATACTGGCAATTGTAAAACGAGTTGCGAGAAGCCTACCTGGCGGAATGAAGTCAGTTGAGCCTTTAACGACTACCATCGAACTTCCCCATGCAACTGCAATAAATAACAGTAATAGTTTGCCCTTGATACTACCTGTCTTTTGCATAAGACAACCCCTTTCATATCTTTAGGTTCAGTAGAAGCAATTTATGTATTATCTCGTTAGTTTAATTTCAAAATATTATAACTAAATTGCATATACTTTAACAGTATATTATATGAACTTTAGCATATCAACAAAAATGCCTCGCCCCATTAAGGGGCGAAGCAAATATTTGATCACATTATTAAGAAATTTTTAGTCTTTTACTAACCTAAATAGCATTATAGATCAGTAAGTTTCGTAGTATACTACGCTCTCTTTCTTCTGTAGGAAACAACTCCTGCAAGAGCTGCACCTGCGAGAACAAGAACTAGAGCATATGTAAATGCATTTGAACTGTCGCCAGTCTTAACCACATTTCTGTGCACAGCGCCAACTCTAGTCATTCCTGGTCTTGATGCTGCACCAGCACCTGCTCCAGGTCTTGAGCTTACGCTCGATCCAGCACCTGCTCTTGTTACAGAGAAGCTTGTAGATGCGGATTCTCCACCCCTGAACTTAGCTTTGATTGAGTGTCTTCCAGTACCAAGGCTTCTGATGTAGCTCTCTCTTAGTGTTAGGACAACGCTTCCAGCCTTTGCTTCGTAGTTTGAAGGATCTACAGTCTGTCCATCAACTTCGATTCCCTGGAATCTGTCAAACACTTTGTCTCCAGCAGCATTCTTGTCTACTTCTGTATTCTCAATCTTGAATCCAAGATCTCCAGCACTCCATACGGCGTCCTTACCAACTGTGAAATTATATCCTGTAGCAACTGGCGCTGGAGTAGCAGTCTTCTCGTAAGTGTATGTAATTGTATTGTAAGGAAATGCCTTTACAAATATAGTTGCACCATTTAGTCTTCCATCCTCCAGTGAATCTGGTGTTGCAAGCATTGCGTCTAGCAGAGCCTTATCTGGATCTGCTTTAACTAGCTTATAGCCGTCGATTTCCTTTGCAGTTAGTCCAAGTGCGTATAGCTCATGGATTCCGTATGCCTTTACATGCTTTGGTTCAGCAACCTTATTTCCGTTCTTATCAACGTAATTAACTGTGATGGTTCTCAGCTTGGTGTAATCATCTATGTTAAATGCAGCATTAGAAGTATCTATTATGCCATCATTTCTTACGATTACAGTTGCCTTGAGGTTCTCGTCAAAGTTCTCCCCATCTGGTGCGAATGTTAGTGTGAATGTATGATCCATACCTAGTGCACGAGGAACGAGAAGCTCGATGTGCTGTTCGTTCTTTGAAGGTACATTTGGAAGGTACATGTTGCTCCACTGCCATCTGTAAGTTGCTCCGCACTCGTATACTGGCTTAGCTGGCCACTCTGTCCCGTTTTCGTCAACAACCTTGACCTTCATCTTCTTGGCATCAAGATTAGTTCCACGGAGAACAGCATTTATCTTGAGTGATACGTTGTGACTCTTAACGTCTACTTCGTAGATTTCTGGAGCAGGGTTTTCATCACTTGCTCCGCTGACCATAACTGTAGATAGCGTCTTGTCTGCAGAGTTCTTTCCTGCAGGTAGAACGGAGACTATATCGTATCCCTTTATATATGTCGAATAAATCTGTCTGCCATATATTACAGGGATGATTCTGTATGACTCAGTTCTATCTGTTACATTTGCTGGTAAATCAGCAGTTACAACTGCCTCAGTGTTGCTCTTCACATCAACAGTGAGGTTGTACGGTGTAACGTCGCTCAGCGTAACATCATTCTTAGCGACATTTACATTGAACTCAGGAAGTCCTGCTACGTTGTTCTTCAGATTGTGACCCTTAATAGTCGCTACGAGATGTCCTCCGTTCGAATCGAATGTAATCTTATTAAATTCCATCGAATCAACGTGTGCTCCATCTGTAATATAACGGAAGTGCTCTCCTGTACCATCCATCTTGTATTTTATGTATGCACCCTTATCATTCTTAAGAGCGCCTGCCTTGACCATTAGATATGAAGGCACCTTCTTGTCCTTATCAGCAAGCTGAATAGTTAGAACATTTCCCTCTAATGTTACTGTGTCGTTATCGGTGAGCTCAACCTTTTTGCTTCCTCTATCGGAAAAATAGATGAATTTCTTGATATCAATCTGGCTGTTTAGAGAAACTGGTTTCTTAAATATAACGTTAAACTGACCATCTCCCATGTTATAAGCCGACCAATCATCGATATCCAGCGCAAATGTCTTTGCTCCTGCTGGAATAGCAGAGGTATCACCTGTCTGCTCCTGCGCCTTCGCCGCAACAGTTAATAGCTGTTCCTGATTGGACAGATCTTTAATTGCAGAATAATTTACATTTCCTTTAGTTGCTACTCTTAGAGTGTAAGAAATCGTTGATGTGCTGCTATTTGCAGGAAGCGTAAACTTTACCTTAGCGTGTGTGTCATCAACTACTTCAACCTGTGTAGGAAGTAGTGCATCATCCACAGTCCCCTCTGGATTAACTTTATAAACCTTTGCCTTAAGAGCATCTACCTGAGTAAATCCAACACCGCTTAGCTCTGCAACTACTGCTCCGCCGTTTGAGTCTAGTGATGTCTTGTCATAGCTTACAGAGTTAACCTTTACCTCAGTTGGCGCAACTGGTGTCACACCTGTTCCAGGTGTAGAAGATCCTGACTTTCCTGCCTGTACAAGCGAGAATGATGCGTCAACATCCTCATAGCTGAAAGTATAGCCCTTCTGCTTCTTAATCTTATATGTTATCGAGTCTGTACTTGTATTTTCAGGAATCACAAGCTTGATAGTTCCTGTTGTATTGCTTGTCGCAACTAGCTTTGCCTCGATATTTGTCTTTGTTGAACCAGCATATACCTTTAGGTTGATAGGATCCCCAAAGTCAAGGTTCTTACCAGTAACCTGAACGTTCACGGTCTTTCCTGCTGCCGGAACATTCTTATCAGCAACACTTAGTGATGTTATTCCCTTATCTAAAGAAATAGAATAACCAACTACATCACCAGTTGTAGGAGTTCCATCTGCTGACTTCAAAGCTCCTGCCTTGAATTTTAGACCGCTATAGTATTTATAGCCCCCTGCTAGTTTAATCTTGACATTCTTTCCACTAGCGGTTACCTCATCTGAAGCGTCCAATGGGGTTTCCTGTCCGTAGTTTGTCAAAACAACCTTTTCTTTTGTATCATCAGCTAATGTTACATTATCGCTAAATGTAACAGTTACAGTGTCAGATGATGTCCACTTTGATCCTTCGATTATCGGTTTGAAATTAGCAGCTGAAACGCTCGGTAAAATAACTCCGCTCGTCATCAGCATTGCAACCGAAAGGACCATAGTTGAAAACTTTTTAATAAAGTTTTTCATGCTTTCTTTCCTTTCTTTTTCTTAATATGTGACTAATAACATAGACATAGTTATTCTAATACATTCACACAACTATCACTGTTTGATTTATCTATAACAAAAGTCCTAAGTATAGATATAATCTATACTTAGGACTGCTTTTCTTCAACTCGTTAATATTTCAACGCTTTAAAAATTTAAAAAAATTTAGTTATTTTTTATCAGATTGTATTTATTTACATAATTTCTGAACTATCGAGCACTATCGTGAACGGTCCGTCATTTAAAAGACTAACCTTCATGTCGGCACCGAACTCACCACGCTCAACTACATTTACACGTTCCTTGCATCTCTCGATTATATATTCATATAAAGCGTTTGCCTCATCCGGTGCACCCGCATCGATGAACGATGGCCTATTGCCCTTCTTGCAGTTTGCATAGAGCGTAAACTGGGAGATGAGGAGAAGTTCGCCATCTACGTCATCTAGGGATAGATTGGTCTTTCCATTCTCGTCTTCAAATATCCTGAGCTTAATCATCTTATCTACCATCTTATCAGCGATAGCCCTGTCATCTTCCTTTGACACACCGATGAGCACCATGAAGCCCTTGCCTATCCTACCGAGCTCATTTCCATCAACGACCACATCTGCATGTGTCACTCTTTGTATTACAAATTTCATATGTCCTAATAGCTCCTTAAATTCTTGATTTTTCGCACATATTCTCATAAAATTATAGCATTATATAGATATGATTACACGAATAAGAATGTTCAATTGGAGGATATTATGAACCCATTTAAAAATACAATAGCACTAAACAAGATCAGAGCTGGCTTTCGTAAATACATGAAAAACGTACCTGCAATCAGGGCCGCACAGGCACAGAATGATCATGCAAAGGCACAGAGACTGATTAGGAAGGCGGAGGATGAATTTTGTGATTATACAGGTAAGACGCTCGGGATTACGGTTGACGTTATTAATCCAGAAAACATTCCTGCCAAGAGCCCGTTCCTCGTCGTTGCCAATCACCAAGGATACGCAGATATCTACGCGATGATTGCAGCTTTCCGTTCTACTCAGATAGGTTTCATCTCCAAATCCGAGACTAAGAAGCTCAAGCCACTCGCTGATGTTATTCGAGGCACACAGTCGGTGTTTATCGACCGTGGCAATCCTCGTTCTGCCGTAAAAACTCTCGCAGAAGTTACCGACCTATTCAAGAAAGGGTATTCTTTCGTAATATTCCCAGAGGGTACGAGAAGTCACAGCAATGATATGGGTCATTTCAAGGAAGGCAGCTTTAAATTTGCACAGAAGGCTGGCGTGCCAATCGTACCAGTTTCGATTATCGATTCATACAAGATATTTGAGGAGCACAATACATTCACTGGCGGAACCATTAAGGTTGTAATCCACCCGACTGTAGATCTCTCAGGCATGCCTAGAAAGGAGCAACTTGCTGCGCAGCACGAAGTTGAAGATACTATAAGGGCTGGAATCGAGAAGTATCGCTAGATATTAACTGCGCTCTCTGAATAGGAACTAAACTACTAAGTTTTAAATATTGGAATCACGATAAAACCACTGCAGCCGCACTTGCGACCACAGTGGTTTTTAATTTAATTAGAACTTTTTACTTATATGTCTAATTCTATTATTATTTATGCTCTCTTCCTTCTGTAGGTAGCAACTCCTGCGAGAGCTGAACCTGATAGAAGTAGTGCTATTATGTCAGCGAATACATTAGAGCTGTCGTCAGTCTTAACAACATTCCTATGTACCTGCGCCTTCTTAGCAACACCAGACTTATTTGCTGGGCTTGATGGCTTTGATGCTGTTCCAGCACTTGGCTTAGAAGCAGTTACAGTGAAGCTTGTAGTAGCAGTTTTTCCGCCCTTAAACTTAGCCTTCATTGTATGCTTACCAGCAGCAAGGCTTCTGATGTAGCTCTCCTTAAGAGTTAGCACAACACTTCCTGGTTTAGCAATATAGTTTGACTTATCTACAGGCTGACCATCTATCTCGATTCCTAGGAATCTGTCAAATACCTTGTCTCCTGCAGCGTTCTTGTCTACATCTGCATTTTCGATCTTGAACTGCATATCTCCACCGTTCCAAGCAGCATTCTTACCAACAGTGAATTCGTATTCAGTTGCTGGTGTCGATGGTGTTGTACCAGGTGTAGAAGCATCTGCCTTCCACTTTGCATATGCAGTAGTGTTTGCCATAACTGCCTTATTGAAGTCGAATTCAGTGCCGTAGCTCTTGTCTGTATACCATCCTACAAATGTATAGCCACTCTTAGTAGGATTTGCTGGCTTGCTAGCCTTCTCTCCGTACTTAACGCTCTGGTTAGCAACTGCACTTCCGCCATCTGTATTAAATGCTACAGTGTATGTATCTGCAACCCAAGATGCCGTTAGCTTTAAGTTACCTTTTACAGGAGCATTAAAGTCATATGTAGCTGATCCATTCACCCACTTATCGAATTTGTGTCCAGCCTTAGTAGGAGCTGCTGGCATAGTTGCCTTATCTCCATCGTTCACAGTCTGGCTTGCAACTGCACTTCCGCCATTGCTGTCAAATACAACGGTGTGCTTTGTTGGCTCTACAGCTTTTGGAGTCCACTTCGCATAAGCGGTTGTGTTAGCTGTAATAGGATTATCGAAGTTAAACGATACTGTGCAAGCACTATCAGCATACCATCCTGCAAATATGTGGTCTTCCTTGGTTGGTTCAAGTGGCTTCTTAGCCTTCTGGCCTTCCTTAACCTTCTGGTTAATAACATGAGTTCCACCATTGCTATTGAATGTTACAGTGTATTCATTAACTGGTGCAACACCTGGCTTAGTCTTGATAGTTACAAAATCATCTGCTCCAGTTTCTGGAGTTAGAGTAATTGCCCATCCACGTCTTACACGAACTGCCCATTTCTGATCTGTACCAGTTGTGTTCTCTGGGATGTTGCTAACAGTAATCTTAGCATGCTCGTCATCGATAACTTCAACGTTGAAGTTTAGCTGGCCGTTAATTGCACCAATATACTGACCGTTGATTGTTACCTCAGGCATAATGCTGTTGTTAGTAAACTGAGTTTCTCCGAAATAGAAGTTCTTTCCTGTAATGTTTGCAACGAGCTTTCCTGTGTTGTACTCCCTTTCGAGAGGTGCTTCATATGAAATGCTCTTTAGCTTGAACTTAACTCCGCCGAGAAGATGTGCAGATGTATCGCTCTTCATCGCTGCACCATCAGCGCCTTCAAGTGCACCCACAGCTAGACCAATCTCAGTGAACTTCTTGTAGTCACGGTAACTCTTGTTCTTGAGCTTAATGGTTAGCTTGTTGCCGTCCTTGACTATCTGGTCTTCATTTGAGAGGAATACCTTCTCGCTTCCATCCATAGTAGCTAGGTAAATATGTGATGGACCGTCCGCTGGGATAGTGAAGTCAGCACTATCTAGAGCTGTCTCAATTGTGTAGGAGTCCTTCCATGTTGCATATCCATTGATTGCTACTTCGAACTTAGCCTTTTCCTTCTCGAACTTAACGCTTACATTTGTGTCTGCCTCTGGCATTACAAATGTGTAAGTTGTCTCATCAACCTTTGTTACGTCAACCTTCTTGTCTGCTGCGTCCTTTACAGAAACGCCGTCTGCTGCAAGCTTGTGACCTGCCTCTGGTTTAACCTTAACAGTAACTGTATCTCCAGCCTTTGCTTCTGTCATATCAGCTGTTGCAGTTCCACCCTCGCTAGCCTTAACCTTAACGCTATGCTTTGCAGGTGCTTCTTCGCCCTTAGCCTTGATGGTTACAAAATCATCTGCACCAATCTCTGGTGTAAGCTGGATAGCCCATCCACGCTTTACGCGAACTGTCCACTTCTGATCCTTGCCAGTTGTATTCTCTGGGATGTTGCTAACAGTAATCTTCGCGTGCTGATCATCGATTACATCAACGTCAAACTTAAGCTGACCATTTACTGATCCGACGAACTTTCCATCAATTGCAGTCTCTGGGATGATGCTGAAGTTATCGTAGTTTGCTCCTGGTTTCTCTCCGAAGTAGAGGTTTTCTCCAGTAATATTAGCAACGATCTTGCCAGCATTATGCTCCTTAACGACAGGCTCCTCGTATGAGATGCTCTTTAGCTTGAACTTTACAGAAGATACTAGGTGAGCTGCTGCTGCGCTCTTCATAGCACCTCCTTCAGCACTTTCTAGAGATCCCTTAGCTAGACCAAACTCAGTAAATTTTCTGTAGTCACGGTAGCTCTTGTTCTTGAGCTTAACAGTTAGTTTGTTACCTTCTTTAACAAGTGTATCCTCGTTTGAAAGGAAAACTCTCTCACTTCCATCCATTGTCATGAGGTATACATGTGATGCACCGTCTGCCGGGATTGTGAAGTCATTACTATCTAGAGCAGCCTCAATTGTGTGTGCATCCTTCCACTTAGCAACACCATTGATTGCTACTTCGAACTCAGGTGCTGTCTGAGACTTATATAGGATAACATTGTTATATACTCCAACAGAGTTCATCTCAAATGTAACCTTGTCACCAGTCTGCTTGCTTGGCACCTCGTGAAGCGCTTTCTTATGGTCTATATAATAAACCTTACTTACAGTCTTTCCTGCAGGAACAGCTGTAGTTACTTTGAAGTCTCCAGCAGCAATCTTAGAAAGTTCATTTCTATAGAGATTAACAGTATCAATGTCTATAACCTGATAATCCTTACCTGCGAGCTCTGGAACATCCATGTTGACAACTCTGTCGCGAAGGATATAGTTACCATGCATAAAGTTAGTACCTGTAACAGTTGTGTTACCAGACAAACTTGTCATAGTAGTATCCTTGTTGTGTGCATCTGTCTTATCCTTGAGGAAGATATAGCTTACAAGACTGCATGAGAAATGCATGTATGCAGCTTTATCCCTTCCATCCTCTGAATGGTCTTTTACCGTTAAAGGGAATGGATCAAGCGTAAAGTCATCACTTACTACGGTAACTGTGTAGTTCATATCCTCGTAAAGCTTTGCATTTACAAATCCAAACTTAACGGGTGCTTCAACTACATCTGTGTCACTTGTGAATCTGATCTTAGTGTCTCCAAAGTCAAAGCTATCGCTATCGTCTTTTTCATAAAATACTGGCAAGCTTACCTTGACTCTTCTTGCATTCTCTGGATCTGGCTCCGGAGTACTTCTCTTGGTCATCAAGAATTCATCAATTGTCTCCTTTGTTTTTCCAGGATAATGTCTGTCATTTTCTGCTACCGATCCAGTCTTATTCATCACTAGATAGATATTTACACCCTTTCCGTTAGGATTGTAGGTGTTGTAATTTTCATCATTTGAATAAAAGATATAATGATGTCCCTTATACAGTTCTACATCTGGTAAAACACCATCCTTAGATGTTACTTCACCTTGGTATTCCTGTAAGGTAGCGTCCCAATACTTGAACTTTATAGGTTCAGTTATTGGCTTCTTAGTATCCTTATTCTTAACCGGCATTCCCTTCAATACTACCTTTTCGGTAGAGTAAAGAAGATCAGTATCCTTCTCTGTGAATGCATTAGCATTTTGAAAAGCTATAGAGCTAAATAGCATAACAGCTAGGATTGTTGCTAGGAAAGCGGATACCTTTTTGGGGTTATAAATCCTTTCCATTTTTCCTCCTTATAATATTTGTAGCAATAACATATTTTTATTTAAGTGCATAGGTACACGCTGGATGATTTACCCATTTTGCAGACTATTTAGAAGTTGTGATTATTTGCTTCTATAATTTTATGGTAATCGCTCAGCATATCCTTGCTCTTATACGTACTCAGTCTACTCGTGATTACGAATAGAAATTTTCCAAGAACGATCGGGCTGTTTATCGAGCGACACCAGTTCCAGGTCATGTTCATCACAATAATCAGGAAGCGTATTAAGTGCTTCTGGACATGTGAAGCTTATATCGATAGTCTGTCCTGGTTCAGCATCCTTAAGTGCTTCCTTCAAAGTAATTAAAGGAATAGGACAGTCCTGACCCTTTACATCTTTAACAATCTTTTCCATAAGTACTCCTTTCATTGCACATCTTATGACTTTCCACTTCTATCTCTAAGAAATATATACGAAGCAAGCCATGTACCCACAGCTATGAAAATCAAAGCAACCCATGCTTTTGCTGAGAACTGTGCGGTCTTAACTAATCCATTTCCAACGAGGCATCCTCCGGCAACAAGTGCACCAAATGCCATCAGAGCACTGCCGATAATAGTTTTAATAACCTGTTTCTTGTTAGGGACAACAACATGAAACTCTTTATTTGCCACAGCTGTCAGAAAAGAGCCTAGCACTATACCAAGCACTAATGTGCTGCCAAGACCGAATGTCTGATCGTAGATATTACAGCCTCCGACAATCTGCTTAGGTTTAATGAACGAAAATGGATAGGATAGTAACGGAGAGGTTATTGCAACTCCTCCGATTCTACCGAAGTGTTCACTAACTGGAAATGCTATCCCAAGGACAATACCCACAGCTATAAACCATACATCTTTGCTTCCAAAGCCTTTTCTACGTATGTTCTTCTTTTTCTTGTTATTATGTCTCCATATCGATGCGTATAGAATCAGTGCTACAGCAATCGAGATGCCTAATCTGATACGAGCATCCTCTATTAACTCCCTATCAAATACTTCATATGTTTGGATAAATTTTCCTGCAAAGAAACGACCTCCGCCCACAGAGAAAAAAGTTCCTACTATCATGAAAGTAGCTATGGAAATCCAACCTAGAATTCTGCCGTCACCCGATTTAACTAATGACATTGTCAAGCATCCGCTAGACATAACGGCCCCGAAACCAAACATCATGCTGCCAACCGGAAGCGCCACTAAAGAATAACTGGTAATATAACCATCTGTTACAAGTCCTGAAAGGACAAATATGTTGTACAATATTGCCTCTGTAAAAATCGTCGCAAACAGAAGCAGCAGGTTGTAATTTCTGCCCTCAAGATACACATCTCTTATTGTGCCCGTATAGCATATCCTGCTTTTCTTAAGCACAAATCCAAATGCTAGACCTACTAGCAATCCACACAATAAAGCCATCTTACCCCAATTCCAATTAATTTATAAATATGTATAATGAGCAGAAGTGTAATACTTCTGCGCCGTGTATGAAAACTATTCTCATAATTAAACGATTTACTCAAATATGCTCTTTTCACATGCCATTAATTGTACATTATTTTTTTAACTAATTCTTTTATGTTTTTCATATATAGAAATAATTTATATAGGTTTATTTGTTAATTAATTATTTCTATACCATCTCGTTTAATGATTAATTTCATGTAATAATGAAACCTAAATTTAAAGTGTGATATTTAGATAATTTTGTAGTGAGGGATAATATTTAATGAAGTTAAGAGGAATTAAAGAAAATTCAAACCATGTTGCAGATAAAAACATGAATAGCCGTCGTATAAAGAAATTGCCGTTTCCCATCATATTGTGCATTGTAATCATACTTGCGTCTGCACTAATCTACTTTGCTGTAGCAACTACAGATGGTGGTGCTGATAATAGTCGTGGCTTTAGTTTCCGTAAAGCTACAACGCATCAATCAGATAAAGCAAAAGTTTCCGCAAAGCACTCTACATCTTCAGATGATAAACAGGAATCAGCTTCGGAAAGTTCCACTAATGCATCAAGCGAACAAACTAATAATGATAATAAATCCGATTTAGCCGCTAAGAAGAAGGCATTGGATGAAAAGAAGAAAGCTGCCGCAGATAAGGCGAAATCATCTAAAAGCTCTGACAGCAAAGGAAAAACATGGGTTCCACCTGTTTATAGATATGTAAATCACCCTGCGGAGACACGAACTGTTACGGTATACTCGTGCAAAGGTGGCACTTTCTCTTCAATGGAGTCTCTACGTGATGCACAGCAGAAGTATATTAGACGTAATCACTTGCCTGGATGTGATGGAACTTTCTCAAACATTAAGGAGACTACAAGAACCGAAGTGGTAAAAGCAGCTTGGACAGAGAAAATCCTTGTCTCGGAGGGTTATTGGAAATAGTAATCACCACAAAGTGCTCAAAGAATTAATATATTCGAACAAGACAAAACCCACTGTTCCGTTTGGCACAGTGGGTTTTTATTGCTTGTATTTAAAGCTTTTGACTTATAAGCCTACGCTTAACGATTATGCTCTCTTCCTTCTGTAGGTAGCAACTCCTGTGAGAGCTGCACCAGCGAGAACGAACATGATTGCAAATGCAACTGTGCTTGAGCTATCGCCAGTCTTTACAACCTTTGCACGTGCTGGAGCCTTCTTAACTACTCCTGGTGTTCCAGGCTTTGGAGTCTTTTTAGATCCAGTTACTGTGAAGTATGTAGTTGCGGGATTTCCACATCTAAACTTAGCTTTAATAGTATGCTTTCCTGTGCTTAGGCTTCTGATGTAATTCGCCTTAAGTGTAAGTGCGACACTTCCTGGCTGTGCAGTGTAATTCTCTTTATCTACAGCCTTTCCATCTATTTCGATTCCCTGGAATCTGTCGAATACTCTTTCGCCTGGCTGATTCATATCTACTAGAGGATTCTCGATTTTAAATAGCAGATCTCCACCATTCCATACCGCATCGTTACCTACCGTAAATCTGTAACCATCCTCGACATTGACAGGGTCTGGCTGAGGTGCTGGCTGTGGTGTAGGTGTTGGCACAACAGGCTGCGGAGTAGGCTGTGGCTGTGGTGTAGGTGTTGGTACTACAGGCTGTGGTTGAGGTGTTGGCTGCGGAGTAGGCTGTGGCCTTACGGCATCATTCTCGTCTGCTTCCTGAATAAGTCTAAATGAAATAGCAGGTGCATCCTTAAAGAAATCATCATATGTCTTACCACCGTCAACTGAGTACTTAAATATGTAACCGATTCTCTTTCCGGTCCTGTTCTCAGGAATTGTTACATAGCAATTACCAGCAGTGTTGTCCTTTACATTAAGAGTTGCCTCTATATTCGTCGGCTTAAAGTTTGCTGTGTTGCCTCCGGATTCACCTGAATATAGCTTAAGCTTAATATCATGTCCATTATCAAGCTGTAAATTATATCCACTTGCACTTATTTTTAAGGTTTTTCCCTCTTTAGGAACCAAGTTAGTAGTTGGTACTCCTTCGTATTCAATACCAACGCGGCTAAGAGTCTTTTCAACCTTGACATTTGATACTCTAATATCTTCAGTGTTCTTTATATTTTCATCGTTTACGTCTACTAAAGAACCCTTCTTGAATACCACACCTGTATACTCTTTCTTCTGTCCAGCTAGAAAACGTATAAAGATAGTGTCCTTTAAAAATCCAAAGTCATCATTAGGTCCTAAATCAACTTCCCTGCCATCAGAAGTGAGCAACTTTACACCTGCTTTGCGGTTCTGTGGAAATGGGTTAACTTTGAGATTGCGATCGAACTTTACTCTAAGCTCCTGTGGTGCAGCCCATCTTGCATCAACTGGCTTAGCATTGAACTCCGCTGCTGAAACACTCGGTAGGACAACTCCACTTGTAAGGAGCATCGTAGCCGACAGAATTAATGTTGAAAACTTCTTAAAAAAGTTTCTCATATTACGGTTCCTCTCGTCTTTCTTAATCATTTTGCTAATAACGTACTTATTTATTTTACTATAAATAAATATACATTACCATAAATATGACTAAAATAGTCTTGATTAATCGTATTAATTCTATTAAAGTGCTATAATTTTAGGTCTTTCATTTTAAAATAATATTAGAAAAGCACCGCATCCATTGAGTATGCAGTGCTTTGCGATTATATTATTCTTAAAAATCCATCTTTTTATTTTATCTATTAAACCCTTTTTCTTCTGTAATAGCAGATGCCTGCAAGAGCTACGATTGCCATAATTAATGTAGCTTCATATGCAATTGCCATATTACTGTCACCTGTCTTTACGATACTTCTATGAACTCGTGCTTTCTTAGCAATCACTAGGTTTTTAGCTTTGCTCGAAGTACTTACGATTGACCCAGAGTTTCTCTGTGAATTATTACCAGCAACTGTAAATCTAGCTTCAACAGCCCCATTCTGGAAGTAGATCTTTGCAGTATGACTTCCGTTACTAAGAGTTTTGAGATAGCTGGACTTAAATTTGAGTCTTAGGCTTCCCTTAGTCTTCGTATAATTATCAGCAGATACTAGAACTCCATCCACTGTAACGTGCGAGAAATTATCGTATGTATCTTCGTCGCTACTCTTTGCCTTTACTACTATTTCGAGATCTTCATCACCGCTATTCCACTTTAGCGAATCCTTGTTTACAACGTAGTATTCCGCCTGCTCATTGCTGCCGTACTCGATTACGTTGTTGTACATGGACATGGTGTCCATCAGGAACTTAACCTTGTCTCCATCTTGGCTAAACTTAACCTTTACTGGCTTTCCTGCTTCATCGATGTAGTATACCTGCTTTACGGATTTTCCAGCGGGTACTTTGCGAGTTACTTCAAATGAACCATGTGCTAGCTTCGAGATTTCTACGCGCGCCATGTTAACGGTATCAATGTCAACAACCTCGTAATCTTTTCCTTCAAATCCTTTTACGGCGTTATTTGGAAGAACTCTCTCATTCAAAGCGTACTTGCCCTCTGTTCCGAAGTTTAGTCCAGTGAGCTGCACATTGTCGTCATAGCTAGATATAACTGAGTCATGCTTATGATCATCAGCCTTGTCAAACACGATAAGCGATAGAACATTTCTACAGCTCAAGTGGTCGTAAGGGTGCTTTCCAGAGTTCCACTCCGACTTGTCCTTTACAGTAAGTGGAAATGAATCCATCGCATATTTACTTCCCGAAACCTCAATCATGTAGTTGTTGTCCTCGATGAGGTAACATTCGATAAATCCATCATCGTCTGACGTTACCGTCACTGCATCGATTGGGCTGATGAGCTTGAACTTCACGTTTGGCGCTGGCGTCTCGTTGCCCTGCTTATCCTTATAAAAAACTGGTAGCTGAACCTTTACTCGCTTCTGATTATCCGCTCCAGCGGTAGGCTTAGTGCTCTTTGTTAGCACTAGCTTATCTACGACTTTACCATCGATCTTGTAGTTCTGTGGTAGAGCTCCATTCTTACTCGAAGTGATATATGCATTATCCATATCATATTCTTTGTCGTCTATGGAAATTATGTAGTTATTATCTTTAACTACAGATAATCCCTTGAGCTTCGAATCTGCAGAGACAGCATTAGCCTCATGCTGCTGAGTTGTGCTGTTATAAATGGAGAACTTAACCGCCTTAGTTACAGGAACTTCGTGCCCATTTACCTTTTCATATATCGGTAGCTCAGTTAGCTTAACCTTCTCAGATTCATACACCTTCGCATAGTCAGAAGGCTTGTATTTACCCTGCTCATCAGGCTTTACAGTTGGTTCATCCTCCTTAGGGCCAGATTTATTCAGCTTCTTCCATAGGTCTGGATAGATGTAAATATCCATTACCGTTGCCTTGGTCAGGTTCGGCTCAAAGTCAGTCTCAGGATACGAGATATACACGTCATCTTCCGAGTACTTGCTTATATCGACACCGTTGATGATAATCGGGTTCTTTGCGTTAATGTCAAATACATTTCCCTTTTTTAACGAAACGTATACGTGCACATTTTTCTTCTGGAATTTAACGTCCACCGTTTCAGCATAGTCAGGTTTCGACGATGTGAGTTTACCATCTGCTTCAGCGATATCTAGGCTTAGAGATACTGCATTTTCCTTAGGCTTAGTGTTATCGCTGTTCTGTCCACCCTTCTTAATCTGCTCCCATGCTTCGGGGTAGATGTACAGGTCGAGCATAGCCGTCTTCTTAACCGACGGATCGAAGTCGGTCTCAGGATATGAGAATATGACAAGCGAATCCTTGTACTTATTCAAATCAACACCGTTCATAGAGATATGAGCATCGCTATCTACCTCAACCTCTGATCCCGGCTTGAAAATCATGTTAACTTTAACAAACTTCTTCTCATGCTTTGCCGTAATCTCTTCGACATTGCTCGGCGCAACGCAAGTGATTTTGCCATCTGCGTCTGTAACCTTAATCTCTGTCCTCGCCTTATCCTGCGCAGCTACTGTCCACATAGTCGCTGGCATCATTGTAAAGACTAGCATTAAGGTCATCAGAGCAACCATGACTTTGGTTAAATTCTTTCTTAAATAAGTCATTTCTTCTCCTAGCTTCCCCTCTTAATTAATAGTAGTAACTAAAAAGCTCTTAATCATTGACTACTTTAATAAGCAATCTTGGATTAAGAGCCTTGAGATATTAGTTTACCATTCAAAAATTTGTTTTTTAAATAGATATTTTCAATGTAGAATTAGTATAAATATGCATTTTCTATCTACCACTATGATCAAATCCCTTAGAATCTACGTTGTCATTATTAGGTAAAATAACACGTGAGTTATTCAGAATCTCAATCTGTTTCTTCATGTCATTAATGCAGAGCATCGCTAGATTCATTCCGAAATCCTGTCTAAGCACTAGTCTCTGTACATCGATATCCTTGATATTCTCTGGCATTGGGTATGCAGGTACCATCCAGC
>ERZ772920.354-NODE-354-length-26389-cov-5.108833_pt1 | contig 26389 bp, 25 predicted proteins | sample MGYA00511469_ERZ772920 | MGnify/ENA primary metagenome ERZ772920 (study PRJEB29015, sample SAMEA2738069) | human oral metagenome | biome: human oral; feature: human-associated habitat; material: saliva | place: China | collected 2216 ... | reverse complement strand
ATCGACGCGATCAAAAGTGTCAACAGTCGGTGCGGCGATCAGATCTTGGGAACCGATATTCCGCGCGGTTGCGGCGACTTCACCCAAAGGGAGCATTTCCTTGCGGATCCACTTACGTCCGATGAAGGTCGCGCCAAGGATGACAACCAGCGCGATGACTCCTTCAACGGCAATGAGCGCAAAGAAGGTCGAATTATTCGCTGCCAAAGACAGGCCGACAACCAGCGTCTGGGAATCTTTCTGCGCACACATCACGCGGAAAGCACCGTAATTCTTCAGATTGACGTCATGCCCATGGGAGTCACAACGCAATGAAAGCAGCTGCTGTTGGGAGTCCGAATCCAATTCGACGACATCAAACTGCTTGACAACACCGGAAACCACCTCGTCGTCGTGTTTGATGAGCTGCAACTGACCGTCAGAGGATCCCGGTCCGCGTAGGCCTCGGGGACCTTTATCAGTCGGTGTTGCCGTTGGGTCCGCGCTGGGGGGATTTGAGGCCGGGGCCTGAGTGTCGTCGTCATCGTCCCCATGGTGTGGCGGGGGCGGGGGAAGCGGCTGTTCCAAGGTCAGTTCGGCATTCTTCTCCAGCCGAGAGAGCATTGATTCAAGCGAAGAATCCAGCTTCGATGTCATCCACGAGCGCATCGCAAATGCCGAAGCAGCAAGCATTGTCACCAGAGCGATGGCGACGGCAGCCGCAAGAAAACGGCTCAGGCGAACAGTGAGAAGACGCGATCGCTTGCGCTTCGTTTGAGGTGCACTGTGTTTGGGAGCGCTCGCCTGAGATTCGCTATTCGAAGCTTGGGGGGCAGAGGCTGTCATTTGCGCTCCTATGAGGCGGGCCTGAGGATATAGCCGGCTCCCCTGACCGTGTGAATCATGGGTTCGCGCCCGGCGTCGATCTTCTTACGCAGGTAGGAGATATACAGCTCAACGATATTTGCCTGACCACCAAAGTCGTAAGACCATACTCGATCAAGAATCTGCGACTTCGAAAGGACGACATTTGGGTTTTCCATGAAGTAGCGCAGCAGCTCAAATTCAGTGTTGGTGAGCATAATTGCTTCACCGCCGCGCGCAACATCGTGAGAGTCCTCATCCAGGGTCAGATCGCCAACGGTCAGAACGCGTTCAGCGGTGACCGAAGCCATTCCAGATCGGCGAAGCAGTGCGTCGATACGCGCAGTGACTTCATCGAGGTCGAAAGGCTTAGTGACGTAGTCATCTGCACCTGCACGCAGTCCGGCAACGCGGTCGGCAACGGCGTCACGCGCCGTCAAGAACAGGACGGGAAGGTGCGGCTTGCGCTTACGCAGGCGTTCCAGGGTTTCCATTCCATCCAGTCCGGGCATCTGGATATCCAAGACCACGACATCGGGATCGAAGGTATCGGCTTTATCCAGTGCTTCCCAACCGTTTGCTGCCGTTTGGGTTTCCCAGCCCTGGTGGCGCAGTGCTGATCCAAGTAGCTCGGCCAAGACCGATTCGTCATCCACAACAAGGACGCGCGCGGGTGTCCCATCGGGGCGAATAAAGCTGGACTCTGTTGTACTCACGTCGCGATCCTTTCACAATTTCCGCGGAAATTCAGGACATATTGCGCCGGCCTTCCATTGCCCGTCCCAGGGTAATGGAATCCGCATATTCCAAGTCGCCGCCCACGGGAAGTCCCATGGCAAGGCGCGTTGTTGTCACACCAATTGTCGAAAGGGTGCGCGCTAGGTACGAGGCGGTTGCCTCTCCTTCAATATTCGGGTTTGTCGCGATGATGACCTCTTGAACAACACCATCTGACAGGCGTCCCAGAAGCTGACGAATACTGAGCTGATCGGGGCCAATCCCGTGGATGGGATCAATAGCGCCGCCCAGAACGTGGTAGCGTCCGCGGAATACTCGTGAATTCTCAATGGCCTGGATGTCCTTGGGTTCTTGGACAACACAGATCACGCTGGGATCACGCCGCGGATCACGACAGATCGAGCATTCATCGTCTTCAGTGAGGTTCCCGCAAACAACACAGTGCTTAACCTGATGACGGACCGCATTGATCGCAGTGGTCAGGCGTTCGACGTCCTCGGGCTCGGCCTCGAGAAGGTGCAAAGCCATACGCTGCGCGCTCTTTGGCCCCACTCCGGGAAGTTGTCCCAGTTCATCGATGAGGTCTTGAAGAGCTCCTTCGTACATGCGTCACCACCCACCCTGGTCGTCAGTCTTTTGTTCGATGATGGTTCCGCCCAAAATATCCAAAACTGCTGGAATTCCAAAGAGATTCGATTCGGACATGTCCTGATCATCGATGCTGGCGCTGTCGTCCTCTGCCGCAGAAACGCTGGGGGTTGCGGGAATTTCCTGCGCGTCTTCCTCTGACGAGGCCTCTGCTGAAGCTGCCGGCTCCTCATCAGTATTCGCGTTGCCAGTTGAATGTGTGTCGTCGCTAGAACGCACGTCGTCGTTTTCTTCCACGCGCGCAAAACGCTGCGAAGGAAGTGGCGTAACCTCAGCGAAGTTTGGAACTTCAGGAGCTGACTCTTCTTCAAGCGGGTCAAAACTTGGAGGCTGAACGACAGTTTCACTCCAGCCTGAAGTCGCGACAGGCTCATCCTCTGGTTCATCATCAGGTTCAGGTGATGGAGCAGGTACTTCCTGCAAGTCCTGCTCTACCTCTTCATCCTGATCCCCCGGATCAAAAGGGGGCGGCGCCTGAGTATGCCAATCGTAAGATTCTGGTGCCTGCGGATCATAGGGTTTCGAGGCATCGATCGGTTCGGCCGGAACATGGAATTCCGGTGCCGGCGCGGCTTCGTGCGCCGAAGCGTCTGAGTTACCCGGCCCAGAGGGGACCGATTCTTGAGCAGATGAGGCCTGAGCAGCTGCGGACTGAACGGGTGCGCCCTGGGCTGGCATGCTCTGCAGAGGAGCCGCAACGGAATGTGCATTGGCAGAAGGCGTTGACACTGCCGGTCCGCCTCCGGATTGCCCCACCTGCGCACTGACGTGCAAACGAACACCCAGGACGTCGTAGATCGTGTCCTCCACGATCTGCGCGCGTCCCCCATTTGTAAAGCTTGCGACCATTCCTTGGCTGGGGAAGAGGATGACCAATTGGTCTCCGTCAACGGCACCCAATTGCCCGTTTTGAGACAGCAAGCTCCACACAACCCTGCTGTGCGTGGCCAAACGCTCAACGACATCTCCCCAGCGCTGTCGCACAAGGTCCGCATTGGGTGCAGCAGCGGAGCTAACCTGCGCGGGTGCATCGCTATGTGCAGCAGGACGAGTGACCTCCCAGCCCCCAGATGAGGGCTGAGACTGGGGTGCATGTTCTGCTTGCCGATGCGAATCAAAGTGACCATCGGCGGAGGCCTCTGGCGCCACCGAGGCGCCCTGGTCTCCACTCTTCTGAGCCTTCTTGCGCGCAAGAGCCTCACGCGCCTGACGGGCACCAAATGAACCCGAGCCTGCCGGGGCCTCGGCAGGGGCACCACCCCCAACCAAGCCAACTCCACCAGAGAGCGGTCCCGGAGTACCCGCCATCCCGCCAGCGACTGCTGCTGGTGCTACTCCATAGGCACCGGCAGTGGCGTCAACGCCTCCACCAGGCACCAAGATTCGACCGATGAGCAACTCAAGCTGCAGCCTGGGTGAGGTCGCACCAGTCATGGAGCGGAGGGCCTCGTCAGTGAGGTCAGCAGCGCGCGATAAGGCCTGCGTACCCCAGTTCTTTGCCTGAACGCTCATACGTTCAAACTGATCGTGAGGCGTACCCACCAAGACGTCGTTTGCGCCATCACCCGCCACTGCAATAATCAATAGATCGCGCAAGCGCTGCAAGAAATCTTCGACAAAACGACGCGGGTCATGACCCGAAGACACCATTTTTTCGATTACGCGATAGGCAGCACCGCCGTCGCCCCCCGCAAGAGCATCGACAGTCTCATCCAAAAGCGCAGTATCCGTGTAGCCCAAAAGAGCGACAGCGGTCTTATATGCAATCTCGCCATCGATTGCGCCGGCCATCAACTGGTCCAAGACCGACAAAGAGTCACGCACAGAACCGCCACCGGCGCGAATGACCAGGGGAAGGACACCTTCGCCGACGCGAATATGCTCCTCATCGCACAGAGTCTGCAGGTAGGGTTCCAAAATATCCGGCGGAACCAGGCGGAAAGGATAGTGATGCGTACGGGAACGAATGGTTCCAATGACGCGCTCAGGTTCCGTTGTCGCAAAGATGAACTTCACGTGCTCGGGCGGCTCTTCAACGAGCTTCAGCAAGGCATTGAAGCCCTGGGGGCTGACCATGTGGGCTTCATCGATGATGAAGACCTTGTAGCGGTCACGCACCGGCGCAAAAGTAGCGCGCTCACGCAGGTCACGAGCGTCATCCACACCACCGTGCGAGGCGGCGTCGATTTCAACAACGTCAAGCGAACCCGGGCCGCCGGTTGCCAGTTCACGACAGGACTCACATTGACCGCAAGGCGTATCCGTTGGACCTTCAGCACAGTTCAGGCAACGCGCCAAAATACGCGCAGAGGTCGTCTTTCCGCACCCACGCGGACCAGAGAATAAGTACGCGTGATTGACCCTGTGGGCACGCAGAGCCGCCTGGAGGGGTTTGGTCACGTGTTCCTGGCCGATGACCTGTTCAAAGGTATCGGGCCTGTACCGGCGATAAAGAGCTGTCGTCACACTTGAACTTTACGGCCCCGCGCACTCATTTGCGTCCTGTTTTCACCACAAGCCGCAAGAACACAGCGAAAATCATAAAAGTGGAGGCCCAAGCAGTTTCCCACTTGGACCTCCACTCACTCACGCCTATGCCACCGACTCAGCGGCGGCAACGCGCATTAGGAGATGCAGCCTCGGCGACGAAGTGCAAGAAGTGCACCACCCGCGATGAGCGCGGCAAGACCCACACTCAGGACTCCGGCCTCCACGCCCGTACGTGCCAGCTTAGAAGCGGGAGTCTTCGGGTTCGGCTGCTTCGGGGGCTGCGGAGCCGCAGGAACTTCCTTCTCCATGTATCCGAAGTCGACGTTCTCAACGGTCGGGTTCGACTCTCCAAGCTCGATAAGCTCGGACTGAGAGTCCTTGAGCGTATCGGGATCAAGAGTCTGCTCCAGGCCGTTCAAGACACCGGTCGTATCAACCTTCACGCGGTACTTGCCATCGGGCAGGTGCGAGAACTTGTACGCGCCGTTGGAATCCGTGGTGGTGGTCTCCACAACGTTTCCGTTCTCATCGATCAAGGTCACCTTGACCGAGGGGAAGCGAGGATCGCTGGGATCCTTAACGCCGTTGCGCGCCTCATCACGGAAGATCGTGCCGCTGATCGAGTTGTTCTCGATGTAACCGAAGTTCACACCGCTTTGAGTGCGGTTCGTGTTATTCAGGGAGATCGTTCCAGAGGTCGAATCCGCGACGCCGTCGGGATCCTCGGTCTGGTCCAGGCCCTTGAGTGTTCCAGTCGTATCGACCTTGACGCGGTAGTCACCGGCGGGCAGCTTGGAGAAGCTGTATCCGCCGTTAGCATCCGTCGTCGTGGTTGCCACAACGTTGCCCGCTGAATCGAGCAGGTTCACGGTGACACCCGCGTAGGGATTCTCGGTGGAATCATGGGAGGCACTACGGTTTCCATCGCGGTAAATCGTGCCCGAGAGCGAGTAATCCGGAACGTAACCGAAGTTGACGCCTTCCTTCACGCTCTGCGTCGGATCCAGGGTGATGGGCTCGGAGGCGTTGTCCTTCGTACCATCGGGATCCTCAGTCTGCTCGGTGTCCGTTAGGGTGCCATCCTTCACAGCCTTGACCGAGTAGGTGCCATCGGGCAGGTGCTCAAAGGAGTAGCTGCCATCCGCGGCGGTCGTAGTTGTTGCGACGACGTTTCCATCCTGATCCAGCAGCTGGACCGTCTGTCCTTGGTAGCCTTCCTCACTGCCATCACGCGAAGAGGAACGGTTATCGTCACGGTAGACCGAACCCTTGATGGTGTTATTCGGGTTGTATCCGAAGTTCACACCGGTCTGGGTCGGGTTGTCCGCACCGATCGAAATCTTGCCGGAAGCATTGTCCTTCGTACCATCAGGGTCTTCAGTCTGGTCCATGTCCTTGATGGCACCATTCTTAACGACCTTCACGGTGTAGTCACCCGCGGGCAGCTTGGAGAAGGAGTAGTTTCCGTCAGCATCGGTTGTAGTCGTTGCAACGACGTTGCCCGAAGCATCGACCAGGTTCACGGTGACACCCTGGAAGACGGTTTCAGTTGCATCCTTGGATTCGGAACGGTTCGAATCGCGGTAGACATTACCGGCGATCGAGTAGTCCGGAACGTAACCGAAGTTCACATTGGTGGCATCCGGATCATTACGCGTGAAGGTGATGGGCGTTGACTGCGAGTTCTTCGCACCGCTGGGATCTTCGGTCTGTTCGAGGCCGGCCAGCTTGCCCGTCGTATCCACCTTGACGGTGTAGGTACCGTCGGTCAGTCCGGGGAAGTTGTAATTTCCCGAGGCGTCAGTGGTGGTGGTTGCGACAACGTTGCCCGAGCCGTCGACCAGGGTGACCGTCACGCCCGAGAGGTTGACGTCATCACCGTTCTTCGTCTTGTCTCGGTTTTCATCCAGATAGATGTTGCCCGAGATTGCGTGCTTCTTCACGTACCCGAAATTGACGTTCTCACGAACCGGATTATCCGTGTTGAGCGTGATCGCACCGGACGCGTTGTCCTTCGTGCCATCGGGATCCTCGGTCTGGGTCAGGTTGGCAAGCTCGCCATCCTTCACGACCTTCACCGTGTAGGTACCCGAGTTGAGCCCAGTGAAGGAATAGTTACCATCCGCGTCAGTCGTCGTGGTGGCAACAACCGCGCCGGCCTCGTTCACCAAGTTAACGGTGACGCCGTTGAAGCCCTCTTCGCCGGCGGTGTAGGACGAGGAGTCATTCTTGTCGAAGTACACCTTGCCCGAGAGACGGTGCTTGACGGTGATCGTCGTGCTTGCCTTGTTGTTGTTCAGGTTGACGTCGTAAGGAGGCAGATCCTTGAATTCGACGTTGTTGGTGATGGTCTTGCCATCGATTCCGTCGTTCAAGCGAACTGTCACGTACAACGATGCGTGGCTTCCCGCGGTCAGATCGCCGACGGTCCACACGCCGGTAGCTGCATCGTAGGTACCGGCGGGGTCACCGGCCTCGCATGCATCCGGGGTTCCCGACACGTAGCCGGTCGGGCACATGAAGGATTCGGACTTCACGAAGGTGACACCGTCGGGGAGCTGCTCCAAAACCTTGGTGTTCGCAGAAAGGCCCTGACCCGTATTCGCAGCGTCAACGCGGAAGGTTACTTCGTCACCGGGCGAGAGAGCCGAAGCGTCGGAAGAAACCGTCTTGTTGAGTACCACGTCGAAAGCCGAGGCGATAGCGACCTTGAAGGGTTCGCTGGGGAAGACAGCCTGGTTTGAGGAGGCCTGGGTTGCCGCAATTGCAACCGATTCGTAGGCCACACCATTGGCGTTATCGGGAGCCTTGATCGGGACGAGCAAGGGGATTGATGCACCGCCCTCAATCGGGTTGGTCTTGCCATTGATATAGATGCGGTAGGATTTGACGTCGCTCCACGAACTCGGGTTCGAGGTCCAGTTGTTATCGCATCCCGCAGGAGCATCGGCCTTGGACTTTCCGCGTTCCATGACCTCACCGCGGCAGGGGTTGTACGAGGTCGAGTACTCGATGGTGACCTGAGAGGGGTCAATTCCATCGCCGGCCTGGACCTGGATCGGTCCGGTCATGATGGGCGCCCACTCAGAACCGCGGCTGGCGCTGGTACGAACTGCCGTGTCGCCGACGTGCGGCAGGGTGCCGTAGACGGTCATATCCGACAGGTTGGCGTTACCCGTGTTGGTCGGGGTGATACGGAAGGTACCGTTCTCGCCCTGGCGAATCAGGGAGGTGCCGTCGTTGTACTTCATGTACACCGATCCGGGGACCGAACCGAGGCTTTCGAGGACAACACCGGCCGCTGCCAACTCGTTGACGCTCATTCCTGAGGTCACAGGGCAGACCTTGTCGGTCACAGAGCCGTTGGCATTGATGTCGTAGATATCGGTGGTGCCGGAGTAGAAGCAGGGATCCGCGTTCTGGTACTCGCGTTCTGCCGGAGAGATGAATGCCTGGTTCGTGTAGGTTCCGGGCTTCATCTTGTTAGTGACGAGGCCTCGTAGGGTGACGCTTGTTGCATCAACACCCTTGAAGCCGGGCCACGTAATGGTCACCAATTGGCGAGAACATCCGCTTGCGTCCGTCACCCAACGCGAGGAATCAACAGTTGCGGTGTAGCCCTTGGGGCCGCCTGCAACCGAATTCTCGACATAGGTCATTCCGCAGGGAAGAAGGTCCGCAATAATCGGCTGAGCCGGTGCAGACATCGTGCGGTTGTTGGCAACGATGGAGAAGGTTACTTCCTGTCCAGGAGCTGCCTGGGAGTTCGCAATGGTCGACTTTGCGTTGTAGTAGGAAGGACGCGAGGTTTCAAGCAGGAGGATGTCACAGAGGTTATCCGCGGGGATACCAATGGTGTGTGCTCCATCTTCGGACTTCATCGACAGGTCGGTGACACAGTTCTGAACGCGAACCCACGAGGGATCGGTGCCGGCCTTCCAAGCATTGGAGTTCGTATCTGCACGAACGTAGTCGGCACCAGCTTCAGTTGTGGGAGTCTTTGCGTTGATCTGGCCCTGGACAATGAAACGACCGCTCTCTGAGGGGCTCAAAGTCTGCTTGTAGTGGAACTTCGTGATGTATTCGTCGCTTGCCAGACCTGAAGCGTCAAACTTCTTCGAGGCCGTCAGGGTTTGCGTTCCCGTGTTGCCCTTATTGGTCCAGTAGGTGAATTCGACCGGAGAAGTCGTGTTGAGCTCTGCCCCGCGAGCAAACATCAGAGGGTTCGCACAGTCTGTCGATCCATCAGTTGGTGAGGTCAGCGCGCAGCTGAGGTAGTCGGTGTATTCCAGAACAACCGGCATATTCGAGGTGTTGTTGTACCAGTACAACCACATGCCGTTTTGACCACGCTTGAACTGCTGCAGTGCATTCTTGGAGAAGGTACCACCGTAGGTGACCTTGTCTGCAAAGTCGTGCGAGACCGAGGAATCGGCGGAATTGGTCTTCGTCGGGTCACCATAGGGGCTACCCGTAACGGTTGCGGTGTTAGTAACCGTGTTATCTGCGCAGCTCGTTGGGTAATTCAGAGTGACATTGAGCTGGAGGTCAACGACGTTGGGTCGTAAAGTTCCAAGGTTCCAGGTCAAGGAGTGCGTCGCTGCGTCGTAGGTCGGTTCTACTCCAGTGAACTCAGATCCATCAGTTGAGCCCTGGGAGGTGGTGCTGACGTAGGTTGCACATGAGGGAAGCTTGTCGACAAGCTTCACATTAGTCATGGCGAGCTTGCCCCGGTTCGGACCAAGCGTTCCAGAGGAAATCGTCGGGGTCAACGAATAGGTAACATTGCTTCCCTTTGGGCCAATGGCGGTGGGCTTCTTCTTGGTCAGGCCAAGAGTAGATTCCGCATGGTTCGTCACCTTCGTATCGTCAGTCACGGTCGTCTCACCCGAAGTGAATGAGACCTCGGGAGAAACGGTCGACTGATCGGGCGTATAGCTATTCGGCATCTCGAAGGTGATCACGGCCTGATAGGAGTTACCCGCAGGAATGCGTCCCATGTTGTAGGTAACGTAGGCGTCGGTCGTAGCCGTTCCCTGAGTGAGGTTGGCGCTCACTGCGGGTGTTCCCGAAGCGGCAGTTGCCGCAAGGTTTGCCGCCACTGCCTTATCCACAGCGTCACCGCTCTGGTTCACGGCGTGAGGGATACGCACCTTAATGACAGAGTCCACACAGTCTTCGGTCACGGAAGTACATGACCAAGAGACGGTGTATTTCTGAGTTTCGCCGGAATTGTATGAAGTCTTTTCCGGGGTGATGCTGACATTGAGGACGGGAGTTGCGGCGCGGCTGGGGGTATTTCCCAGTCCAAATACAACGAGGGTTGCAACGATCAAGATCGATAGCATCTGACCGGCGCGACGCCACAGGGAGCGCGAACCGACGTTTTGCACTGTGTTCTCCTGTTGAAAGTAGAGATGGATCAGGTCAAGTTTATTTGTAATGATCGGAGCCGTATATATAGATTCATTTTTATATCGAAAAATAAGTGTTGAGCTGCATACATAGGCAAGTTTTCAAGGTGGACAAATTGGCTTTCTGTTGGCCAAAACCGAGACTCTTATTTGATGGTTCAGACAGGGTGCCGCAACCACATGTGCGCACTTACACAGCATAGATTTCGCAATCCATGAGCACTTAGGTAAAAAGAATCCCCCGCGTACCCGGCAGCGCACCCTTATCCTTGCTGCATTCCTGCCCTGGGGAGGTTCGGATGATACCGTCACGCGGAGGATCCGGGAATAGTTTACACGGCGCGGACCGCAACCTGCGACCCGTGTTATTTCTCGAAGTTTTCCCTCCAACTCCCCAAGCGCTCTGACCCGCGTATTTGGATGTTTACCAGCCTCGATATAAAATTGAATCCAGTTAGTTATCTTAGGCATTACGCCTGATCATTTTGGTAAAAAGCTGGAGAGTCTCAATGAGAATCAAACTGACTTGCGCAGCGACCGCACTCCTTTTCGTAGCGGCAATGCCCGTCCTTGCCCAACAGTCAGCGCAGGCGGCCGAAGTCGCGGGCCCCGCCACCTGCTATCTCTCAGATGAAAACGACACAATCCTTGAGCCTCGTCAGGAATACCAGCCCACTGCGGGTGCAGCGACGCTCCCCTCAACTCCCAGTCCCGTTGTTCAAGGAAGCTACACACTGCAGACATCTGCACCTGCCGTGAATTTCGATCCCGATAATCCTGCGCTGCACTTTGTCTGCGAAGTTCAGTACTCAGCACTTGGACACCTTCGCCTGGTCGATCCTTCTGGCCAAGTTTTGGCCTCGGCAGTCTATGCCAACGACTCTGCAGATCCTTCTCGCGCAGCATCGACCGCTCTCCCCCAGCTTCCCGACGGCTACGAGATCGTTCCCGGCCAAGCAGTCTTTGGCTTCAACGAGGCCGCGCGGACCGTGGATCCGAACAATCCATCTGATGCGCGCGCAGTTGGTCGCGATACCGACATTGTGATCCGCGAAATCGCAGCAACGCCAACTCCCGCGCCTTCCACGACTCAGCCTCCGGCACCGACTCAGCCCACGACCCCAACTAGCGAGGCTCCGAGTCCTTCAGCTCCACTTCCCACGACGCCCACCCCTACAGAGCCGACGATTCATTCACCAAAGCGCTCGGAGTTAGCTAAGACCGGTTTTGGATCAGAAGTACTCATCGCAGCGACCTTAGTTGCAACCGCTGGGGCAGCCACTTTCACAGCACGAAAGCGCCACGCCTGATTCCCGAGGGTACTTTTCTTTGGCTAGAGCTTTTTCTTCAATCGCTCCAGCTCTTTCCAAATGCGCTCGTACTCATTATGAGCATGTGAGTCGAGAGCAATCGCTGGTTCGAGGCTATAAACCGCGCGACAAAATTAAGAGTATCTATCCCATCAGAGCGACTAGATAGGGTATACCTAGCCTATGGAATCGCGTGACACCCCAACAAAGTTTGTTCTTGATGTGGTCGCGCTTTTGGAAGCGTTAGGCGACCGCGAGTATATTCCTGTCTTCTTAGAAATGCTCGAATACGACGGCCCGGACGTAGAGGGCGCAGTCGCTGCGCTTGTCGAGCACAAGCAAGTTAACCAAGATTGGATTGAGCGGCTCGCTGCTTTTAATGACGAGTATGCCGGAGCTTTTGATTTTGAACTCGGAGAACTCCGCTCGGCTACGGCCGGCGTTTCGGCGGAACAGAGTTCCCGCGAAGCTGAACGAAAGAGATATCCTGCAGGCAGCAGATACGACGACACAGTTCGTGCTCGACGCAATCGAGGCGCTTGACGCGATTGGCGCGCAAGAAGCAGTCGCGTTTTTACGTATGATGCTCGATTGCGACGGCCCTGATGTCGACGGAGTCGTGACCTCACTCATCGATTTTGACATCGTCTCCCAAGACTGGGTAGAGCGACTGCAAGAAGTCAACCTCAACGCATCGGGACTTTATGACGAAGAACTCGCTGAGCTTCGCGAAGGCCTCGCGTTCAAGCAAAAATCGGCAGTGTAACCACGCTGTCTCAGTAAACAAATAAACCCCGCCGCGACTTGCGAGTGGGGGGAACGCGCCACGTATTCGTTTATGTTTGCGGGGGAGCGGGCATATGAACGGGATAACCAGAGACGCGGCAAACCTGCGCGAAGCGCGCAACCGCGCCCTCAACGCGGTCTGATTTTTCCGCTGTGCCAACCACGGAGAGGACATTATTCAAAGCATCTTTGGCCTCGTGCGATACATCCAGCCGAAGCGCCCACGAAACCTTCTGGCCCAAGTCATCGCGCGCCTCTTCCAATTCCCGCGTATACGCCTCGCTCGGCAGGCCAGAAGCCGGGGAGCGGTAAACGACAGCCGCATATTTTTCGTAGGCGCTGCCGACCTCCTGGCACGCACGCTGCGTGGGAAACAAAAAACCATAGCGCCACGCGGCAAACGAGGCCCCCAACACGAGGACAAGCGCACACGCGAACAGTTTCTTCTTCACCCAGCCTCCTAACCGCAGCGGGAAATGCTACAAGGCTAGCCTAGAGAGGCCTGAAAACTAAAGACTTTCAGAAGCGGCCTTCGTTGAGGCGCTGCTGCAAGGCCATAACCATTGCTGAGCCTTCGCTTACCACCCCGTCTACGGGGGTCCCAAGATAGCTTTGCAGCGCGCGGAAAGTTCCCTGGAGGGAATTTCTGCAAGATAACCGAACCTCAAAATGGTGGGAGCTTATTGGGGCCTTTTTCACCGCCCCCAGGCGTATCAATCGGTATATATCGGTTTCAATACCCCTAGCCCAAAACCGTTGCAAACAAAGGAAAAACCCCGGGATCTCAACGGATCCCGGGGACGTACTGCGGAGGATGGGGGATTCGATTTGCTATATGCCTTGACATGCAGGAATGAAAACTTGTTCCACCCCGTATCTAACTAATACCTAAAACCCTTTCACAATATTGCACCCCCAGGCAGGCAGTGAGTAAACAAGGAAAGCGCCCCCACACCCAGCCTTGGCTGATAGTGTGGGGGCGCTTTGTGTAGACCAGGGGCTATGCCTGGTCTTTGAGTTTGTCTATCGCTTTCCAGATACGCTCATGGTCGGTTTTTGAGCTTTCCACGAGGACAGTGTGGGCGCGTTCCTCGTTAGACTGTCGATCCCGCATCGCTGTCAGATCATTGCGTATCCCTGCGATCTCGCTGCCTAGCTGGCGTACGATTCCGTTGGTGCTGGTGGCGAGCTCTGAAATCTGATCGACTTTCGCGCGGGTCTCATCCAAGTCCGCGCGCAGGTTCGAAGAATGGTCATTGTTCGTCTGGGTCTTGATCGCGGCACTATCGCGTTCAGCTGCCTGAGCGGCGGCCTTAATCTCCTTGCTGTGTGCGTTCAAGGCTTCCAGCTGCACGGCCAATTTCTTTTGTACGAGACGCAGGTACGCTCCTAGCGTGCCGACAGCGCCGAGGACCACGGCGACGATGATCGAAGCCGCTTCCGGAGTGTTGAGTGCGTCAGTAATTGGGTGCAACGGTGTCACGCGTTCCCCTCCTTGTGCTTGCCCTCGTAGGTGGCGGTAGCGGTGTCCGTACGATGAGGGTCAGCCAGCGAAGTCAGAAGCGAGGCAAGGACGGCGGTCGCCGTTACAGCCAGAATGCTTCGAGCGTCCAGGTCAGTGATCGCGGTGCCGACCGTGACCAGGGCAAGGGCGGTTTGCGCAGCGGTTTTGATGCACCGCTCACAGACGCCAGCCCAAAAAGATGCCGACATATAGGTATTCATCAGAGTTCACCTCGATTCAGGCTTTGCTGGAGCGCTGCGACAGTCGGAGAGGGCGCGTCAAGGTGCCCGTCTGTTTCGAACCCATAGCGGGCCTCAAGCGCCCCGATGGTGGCGGGGCCGACAAGGCCGTCCACATCCACACCCAAGCGTCGTTGCAGCTCCTCGATCACGCTAGAGCCTTCCGTGGGGCTATCAATCCATTCCCAGCCGGATGTGAGCGCCGGGTTCGCCTCCTGCCAAGCGGCGTCCTGGTCGGAAACAATGCCGTCGACGGGAGTCGCAAGGACCTCCTGTAGGCGGCGTGTGGTCGCTTCCCCCCAGTAGCCGTCCGCGTCCAACACCCCGCCTGCCGGGGCCTGTGCGTGTTCGTATTCGGGTCGGATCACCGCACACACGTCGTCCCAGGATCGGGCGCGCCGCCACACGCCGCCACCGTTAGACTGCGACCCCGCCTGCCCGCTGCTCGTGTTCCCTTCGATGGTCTGGACCCAGCTACCACGGTTAGCTTCAACGAAGCCCACGTGGTCCGCGATGCTGTCGTTGTTCCAGTCAAAGCACAGGTAATCTCCGGGGATTGCCTGATGCTTGGACACAAGACGACCGGCCTTGGCTGCTGCGTTAATCCCGTAGGGGACGTAGGCGAAATCCCCGCCTACCGGCTCCATGCCAGCTGCGCGTAGAACCCACGTCACAAACATCGCGCAATAGGGAACGCCAGATGTCCCGTAGTAGGCGCCGTGGTGGGCGGCGTAATCACGCCCGTACTTGGTGCCAGCTTCGGTGTCATCCCAGCGGGAATATCCGATTTCTTTTGCGGCGATCCGCAGCACATCAATCGCTGTACTCATAGGTGATCTCCTCCAGTTCGTGAACGTCTGCGGGCGTGTTATCGGCCGGCGGCATGGAAGCCACCAGTTCCTCAACATCAGGTGTCATCGTTTTTTCCTCCTTTTGGGGTATGGGAAAGCCCCCACACAAGGGCGTGTAGGGGCTAGTGCTAGGAAGTGCTAATTACTGCTGAATTAGCAGGAAAGGTGGTCAGGATCCGGGGGTCGTGTCGCTGAGCGCTGCCGGGTCTCCTCCCGCCTGCAGGTACTTTGAGAGCAGGTCCACGACCTGAGCCTGCGTGGTGGCCAGGATGTGGCGGCGTTCGCTCTCAGCAGCGATATCCTGGGTGAGCTTTGTGAACTCTTCCTCGGTGAGAGAGCGCAGATCAATGGGGTCCATGGCGGTCTCCTTTCTTTCAGTATTTGATGATGTAGTTCAAAACGAGGTAGGGGGGCATGTTGTTGTGCGGCGAGCTTTGTCCGGTAGCGCCGGTGGCGATATCAGAGAAGCTCAGGTTGTCGTGGCGTTTGTTGGTGAACCACCTGGTCCCGTTCGTGTCGCTCACATAGGGTTGCCAACCGGAACGTGTCTGCACATCCACATATGTGTTTTCATTCATGGGGTGCTGGTGCGAGGGCATTTCAGCGATGCTCAGTGTGTGTGTTTCTTCGCCGCCGATGCGGCCTAGGGCGCTGAATGTCCCCTGGTTTTTGCCGACAGGCGTCCTGCCGCGCAGGTCAGGGACCCTGAAGGAGCCGTTCCCTCCACCGTAGGTGGTTCCAATGACTGCGTACAGCGTCGAATACGAGGAGGTGGAATACTGGCCGCCGTCGCACAAAAGCCAGCCCGTGGGGGCGCTAGAGCCCGCGAATGGGACGATTGTTCCTGTCGGAACCCCGCCACCTGCTCCGGCTGGGCCGGGCGGCCCTTGGAGGCCTTGTGAGCCTTGCGGGCCTTGGGGTCCTCGCTCACCCAGCTGGCCCCGCTCCCCTTTAGGTCCCTGCGGACCGGCAGGGCCTCGTTCGCCGGGGTCGCCTTTGGGGCCTGGTGCCCCGCCGCCGCCGGCATTGCCGGTGATGATGGTGACGCGGCGGTTCCATAGGATCGCGAGGACTCGCTTACCTCTTTGCGGACTGCCAATGCAGTCAATTCCAGAAAGGTGGGCATCTGAGCCGTCGAGGCGTATTTGCAGGGGGCTGGTGTTGGTGACGGTGGCCCATTGCAGGGTTGGGGCCAGGGCCACTTTTTCGCTGAGGGTGGCGATGCGGCGCGCAAGCTCTTCCAGGATGCTCATTGTTGCACCTCCCTCAATGTGGTTTTGCACAGGCCGTCAGGAGACAGGGTGTATTTGATGGACTGGACGGTGGCTCGGGTTTGCACGCCCTGGCTGGAAAATTCCACGAGATCGTTTGTCCAGATCGGGACGGGCAAGTGCTCGAGCTCGATTTTCGCGATAGCCGTCTGGGCCTCGAGCAGTTTCTTTTGCGCCAGTTGGGTGATGACTTCTTGGCTGGCCGCTTCCACGCCTGTTTCCGTCTTTGTCACCCATCTGCCCCGGCTGGGGTAGGAGGCGGGCGATGAGGGGTCTGTGTTGCTGGCGACCCCCACGAGCGCGGGCTTATCATTCCCGCCTTGAGAGACGAGGACAACCTTGTTCGGGATGCCTGCAAGGTCTTGTTCCCTGCTCCACTCTGGCAGGTGGATTGATGTCTCACCTTCTTTGAATCGCCAAGATAGGGGGCGCTGAGCGGGTGGGACGTAGGGGCGGATCTGGAAAGCTCCCGCTCCGCTCACGCTCATACTCCAATAGCCAATCGCTTCGAGCACGTCGTTAAAGATCGTCAAGCGCGGGGTTCCGGCGTCCCAGGTCATTGTTGAAGCGAGACGTGCGGGTGAGTCGGTGATGTCAGCTTTCCCCACGGCCTCAAGAGCGGTGGTGACGGAGGTGATCGCCGGGGAGGCGGTTCCCACCTGCGTTGGAACTTCCACGCAGTCCTCGTCCAAGAGAGTGAGCTTGGAGAGAAGCTCAACCTTCCACGAGGCTCCCCCATCCGTATAGGCCTTGGTAGGAGCAGCCAGGAGGAAGACGCCTAGCGGCCAAGAAGCCCCGCCTGCGATCTTGTAGGTGATCCGCACCCTGTCACTCGCCCAGTTGATCTCTTGGCCTAGGTCGAGGAGTTCGAGGCTGCCGGAGGCTTTGAGGCGGGTTGAGGCCGAGAGGGTGACTTCCCCGCCCACCACGCCACGCAGCAGCCCTTTTTCCTGCTCTGCGCGGTCAAGGAGCATCACTTCGATGGAAACCTGGCGGTGTGAGGTGAAAGAAGAGTTGGAGGGGGTGGTCATTTCTCCACCTCCTCCAACTCCACGCTGACCTTCCACATGCCTCCCACCTCACGTGGGGCTGACATTGATGACATTGAGCAGTAGATCCGCCTACCGAGAGGATCGCGATACAGGAACGGTGCGGGTGCTACCGCGAGCGCTTCCAAAGCCTGGACGAGGCGGTAGTCCCTGTCATGCAGGGAAGCACCAAGGGTGATGGTGCGAACCTGGTGGCTTCCGGTTACTTCCACGCCCCGGGTGCGTCCCGCGAAGTAATGCACCTTCCGCGTTAAAAGCGAGGGTTTGATGCTGGTTTCAGGGTCATACCTGAGCGGGACAGAGGTGGCGAAGCCTGTGCCGCCGCTAACCCACAGGGCCTGAGAGTCAGCTTCGAGCGCCACCGACGTGGTCGCGGTTGAGGGCGTCGCAGACGTCGCGCTAACCCGGTAAATTGTCTTCCCCGCTGAGAGCGCTTCGCCGTCTTGCAGCGTGGTGTTTACCGGCAGGTGGTCGGCAATTTTCTCCCAGGTCTTCCCATCGTCAATGCTGCGCTCGATGCTGTTCGAGACAGCGGGGACCGTGTCTGCTACCCCGGTGGGGTTGGTGATCCCAATGGAAGCGGCTCCGGTCGTGTCGTCCCAGCGCACGAGAACTTGGGGTGCTGCGGGCGGCAGGTAGGAGACGGTGAACCGGGAGGTTGCCTCGGCAGATGAAAGTCCATCCCCAGAAGAAACGGTGACACGCACGAGATAGGCGCGCCGGTCTTCCAAGCGCACGCCCGGATCCCACGATGAGGCCGAGCCTTCTAGAAGGGTGGCGGCAATTTCTTGGCCGGTGGCCTCGTCGACGACCTGGATTGAGGCGCTGCGCTGAGCGCTGCCTTCGGCCTGCGAGTACGACCAGCGGATACGCGTGGAACTCGAGCGGACAACGCTCCCGCCGGAAGGCTCAGCCAAAGAGACAATTGGTGCATGAGCGACCTTGAAGCCCGTGACAGGAGACCAGGGGGAGGCCCCAGCTTCCTGCCCGGTCTTGTATGCGCCCCAGGTGCGCACCTGCCACTCGTACTCCCCGACATCGCTGAAGGCGAGGGAGTATGTGTTGCGGTCTCCGCTGACAGTTGCCTCACCCCAGTTCGCGGATCCGCGTTTGCGCCAGCGAACATCCGCACGCGTCTGCAGCGTCGTATCAATGCTCGTGTGCGACCACGACAGTTCCACGCTCCCAGGGGTGCGCGGACTGCCAGCAGGCGACAAGCTCCCCGGAGCGCCGGGGTTAGTCAGCAGCTGAACCGCGTTCGACCGCTCCGACAGGGGCGAGAGGAGGCCGCCGGGGCCTTTCTGCCTCACCTGGTAGACATGCGAGACCGCAGCGTTTGGCGTGGCGTGAGTCCACGTGCGAGCATCACCCGCAATGTCCGCGACCTTCGTGCCGTTGTCGTAGATTTCCGCGCCCCATCCGCGATCCGGATAGCGAGCACCCCGCTCCCAAGATATATTGATCGCGCCGCTGGCCTGTTTGCCCGCACGCACATTCACGGGCGCGCCCGGCGTCATCGCAATATCCCCGAGACCCATGGACTGCGGGGATGGAGAAGAATTCTCCACCTTCGCCGACTCTGATCCATCCCTACGCCAGGCGTGAATCCTCCATCGGTAGTAATCGTCTGCGGGGAGGTTCGTGTCAGTCCACGAGCGCGCCGAGGCAGGAAGCTGAGCTACCAGGCGGTACCCCCACGTCGTATACGACCAGCGCCAGATGTCCAGCCCATCCACCGGGTTGTCTCCCGTGACGTTCAGGTCCCAGGTGCATTCCACGCGGCCTTCGGACAGGTATCGTGCCTGGAAATTCGACGGGGTCGCAGGAGCCGCGTAAGCCCTTGCCGGGACCGTCCACCGCCGCGTGGTGCTGGGGTTGCCGCCGTTCCAGATCGGGCCAATGGACGCGGAGAATTCTAGTTCTTGGCTGCGCCCATACTCCGTGTTGACCGTGATGGTCTCCCGGCGAATCTCAGCCTCGGCATACCCTCCACGCGGGGACGAGAAATGGAACCCGACATCGCCGCCGATACGCCCCCACCGGTGCAGGGTCGAGTTGAAATTATGCCCGTACCCGTCAGCCTTCACACTGTAAATAACTTCGAGCTGGACGCTCCCAGAATTAGGATCTCCATGCTGGTAAATGTCGAGGCCTACCATCAGGTAGCCGGACGAGCCACTCCACCACGCCATAACCCACTCCTATTTTTTCTTGTTAGATTCCTGCCAGCTCACGAAGCTGCGAACGCGACACCGGAGAGAGTGCCCCGCCTATTTCTCCTGCTGCTTCGACGCGCATACGGCCCACGAGTTGGTCGTTGACGTCGCGAACGACGAGTTCGCGGGCTGTGTTTCCATAAAAGCCGGGGCCGCCGAGGGAACCCGCTCGGTACGCGTATGAACCGGTCTTAAAGCCAGTGAGCGCCCCGTTCCCGGCATCCACGGTTCCTGCCAGAGCATCGACGAACAAGCCGCTCTTCTCATTCACACCCTGCGCCAGGCCTTCGACGATGGAGCGGCCTGAATACAGGGTCCATCCCTTGCCGGAGAAGGGGCCGCGCTTCGCGGGCGAGAAGGGCAGGTATTCGCGTGCTTTGGACATGACTGTGTCGAAAGCATCTGTGATCCAGGAGATCGCGGACATGATGCCGTCCTTCAGGCCCTGAAGGATCGCTTTACCAGAGTTGTACAGCCAGGATCCTGCGCCAGAGAAGAACCCGGTGATTTTGTCGCGGATCGATGTCACCGTGTTGTAGACCGCGTCGATGCCGGCTTGGACACTGCCACGCATGGAGTCCCAGATTTGGGAGAAGAATCCAGCGACAGCATTCCATGCCGCGTTCCACACTCCACTGATCGCCGACAGGGTCCCTGAAATCACCGCAGACACGGCAGCAAGCACGCTTGAAACGCAAGAACTGATCGTGTCCCAGATGGTGGTGAAGAAGCTGCTGATCCCACCCCACACTGCCTGCCACATTCCGGTCAGCCAGCCTGAAAACGCTGTCCACACTGCGCTGATCGTGTCCCACAGTGCCTGCCAGCCGGCTGTCAGGGTGTCCCAAACTGCGGTGACGTAGGGGCCGATCCATCCCCACAGTCCCTCCCAGAGGGCTGTGAAGACCCCGGTGAAGAACGTGAGGACAGTGTTCCATATCTCGAATTGGGCTTGGAAGAACCAGGTGAGGCCGTCCCATATGGCTGTGAAGACAGCCTTCACACCGTCCCAGAATCCGTTCCAGGCGGCGGCAAAACCTTCAGAGAACGCCGTCCATGCGTCGGTGATTGCCTGCCAGGTGTCGCTGAGGAACTGAGTGAAGGACTCCCAGATTTGCCTGCCTGTTTCCGTTTGAGTGAAGAACCACGTCAGCCCAGCCGCCAAAGCTGCGATAGCCATGACAACCAGCATGATGGGGTTGGCGGCCATGACCGCGTTGAAAGCTGCCTGGATCGCGGTGCCGACTTTGACGATGGCCTGCCAGGCCTGCACGGCCATCCCCCACGCTCTGATGGCTCCAGTCCACAGCTGATAGGCGCCGTAAGCTCCGGCTACTCCTATCGCAATGGCGCTAATCCAGTCCCAGTTTTGGCGCAGCCACCCCACCGTCTCTCCCAAAGCCGAAGCCAGGTACTTAGTGACGGTGAACAGCTGCTGGAATGCTGTTGCGAGGCCTTGGCCTGCGAGGGCGGCTAGGGTCTTGAACGGTTCCAGCGGGGACTCTCCGGTGTCCGCGATATAGTTGAAGAAGCTTTCAACGTAGGGTCGCACGGTTGACACCAGGTCCCAGAAAGCGTCGCGCGCACCCTGGATCGCGGACACCAGCCCCGGGGGTAGGGAAAGTTCACGCAGCTTAGAAGTGTCGCCGCCGGAGATGATCGTCCACAGGTCCACGATCGCGTCGCGGACGGTGAACAAGAAATCAACGATGACACTGGACTCTGAGATGTTGAACGCCTGAGCGAAAGCCTCGTTGAAGTCGTGATCGACGAAAATTCCCCGCAGGCCTTCAACAGCGTTTTTGACCCACCCGAAAAACCCATGCAGGCTATCGGTCACCCAGTTGATCGCCCCGGTTACATACGGCTTGATCGCGTTCGCAATATCCATTGCGCCGCCAAGAATTTCAGCCTGGAAGTTCCCCCACGCGCCCTCAAGAGTTTTCGTGGATTTCGCAGCCTCAACAGCCACGTCTTCAAAGCCGAGCTCTAAGAGGGCTTGGTTGAATTCCTCGGCGGTGATTTGCCCTTTGGCCATCGCGTCCTTGAAGTCCCCAACAAAGGCTCCGTTTTTACGCATGGCCTCTTGGAGGCGGCCAGACGCACCAGGGATCGCGTTCGTGATCTGCATCCAGTCCTGAGCCTGGAGACGCCCAGCAGCGTTGACCTGTACGAGAGCGTTACCGAAAGCAGAGAATTCATTAGCTCCCGCGCCAGCTGCCGCCGTGAGGTTACCCGCAGCCTCAGCCATCTTGTCGAACCCCTTGACGCCGTTAGCAGCGAGCTTGGAGGTGATCGACTGAATATCCGTCAGGTCATAGATGGTTTCGTCGGCGTACTTTCGTGCACCCTTGACAAGACCATCGATTTGTTCCTGGCCGGTGATCCCCGCGAACTTTAAGGTGGAGCGGAACTTATCCGTCGCGTCCGAGGCTGCGAAAGCTTCTTTGGCGAGGTCACCAAACCCAACGACTGCGGCAATGGTGCCGCCAATGGCCGCAGCCTGCATCAGCCCGCCTTTGAATCGCGAACCGACTTCGCTACCAGCATCGCGTCCAACACCGGAAAGCTCATCACCAATGGACTTTTTCACGCCCTTAAATGAGGGCACAACCTGGATCCAGGCTTTCCCCAGCTCAGTTCCACCAGCCACAGCAGGGCCTCCGTTCTATCAAGTTTAGTTATTCGCGTTCCCGGTCAAGGAAAGCGTCAAGCTCATCAACGTCCATGGCCTCACCTACGCGCTCGCCCTGAGGGACAGCCACGCCTGGGCGAGGCAAAGGACGCGGCCTGTTCGCACCCTTTTCCGCATCCTTCGTCTTCGCCCACAAAAGAAGCCTGAGCGTATCCACAGCCTCAGCCGAAAGGAACTCCGCAAGACTCCACCGCCATTCAGGATTCGCCGCGCGATGTAAAGCCGATTCGGGCTGCGCGAGGATCACCAACGCCCAGTCGGCTACCTTCCTAGCCGGGTGGGCCCGCATGTCCGTCACGTGCAGGTAGCGGCGCAAATCGAATTCCAGCTCACACGGATACTCTCTGAGCAGCTGGACGAAAGTCAGGATTTTGGGGCCAAGGCTTCCATGAGTTCTTGCATGAACGGCGCGACCCTGGATGCAGGCACGCGACCAGAAGCGGGATCACGCAAATACTCAAGCACTGTCTTGTACTGGTCTCCCATGACCTTCCGAAGCAACGCCGGACTCTTCAGCGCGTTCCCTTCCTGAATTTCGTTAAGGGTATCGAGCAATTCAAAGTCGTCGAACACATTGGGATCGAGGGTGAGTGGGATCCCCTGGATTTCGACGCTACGCACCTCAGAAACAGGGGCGGCATTTACCTGGGCGTCGGTGGCATCAAGTGCTGCGAGCTGAGCTTCCAGCTCTGCGCGGGACAAAGATTCAGACATGGAAAGTCTCCTCAAAAAAGGGGAAGGGAATTAAAAGGGAGGATTGATAGGGGGCGAGGCTGTCCGTGGTATCAGCCCCGCCCCCTGTGCGGGTTACTTCGCGGCCGAAATGTACTCGTACACGTTGTTCCCAGCCGCATCCGGATAGGTCGTCATCGTCACCTCATAGCCGGTGACCTCACCATCCTTGTAGGACACGGCAGACAGCTCGGTGATCTGCCCCTCGGGAATGACTAAGCGCTTGATCTTTCCGCCACTGAGCGCAATCTCGAGCACGAACACAGCGCGAGGAAGATCCTTGCCATTGTGCAGAATCGAGATGACACCGGACTTTTCCGTGACGTTCTCAGCGCCATACACGGCCTTGAGCACATCAACGTCCAGGCTCTGAAGGAACTTCCACTTGAAAGTCTCCTTGTAGCCTGTGTTCAGGATCATTACGGTGTCACCGCCGAAAGCCTTCTGTTCACTGGTTTCACGTTCAGGCGCGTTTTCCACGCCGTCTTCGCCGATGTAACCGGTCTTAGCGAAAGCAGCATCAAGAGTGGTTTTCGCATCCGTCGGCAGAGCAGTTCCAACCGGGGCAATACGGACAACGCCGGTTGCTGTGGGCTTTGCTGCGGAAACCAGCGAGGTGTTTTTGTCAGCCATTTGTGGCTCCTTCCAAAAAAGGTGGGTATGGAAAAGCCCCACACCCGCAATCACGGGGTGGGGACAAAGAAGAAGCTCTAATTTTTAGAGCATGATGACCGCGCTCACCGTCAACTGATAGCGAGCCTGGCGAGAATCAGGATCCGGGAAATTGTAGAGAGAATCCACGCTGATAGACGCTACCTGCGGATAAGAGACGAGAGACTGTAACGCTTGCGTTGTACGCGAGGCCAAAGCCGCAGCCTCAGCCCGACTCTCACCCCAGCACTGCACCGCAAACGATGGGTAGTCCACCAGCCCAGTCACCTGTCCGCCGGTACGCTCAACCGTCACAAACCGTTCTGGGCGCGTTCCCGGGATACTCCCGTAAACTCCGATCCCCACCAACTCCGCACAGTCCGCGAGCGCGCGTATGAGAAAAGCTTCAGACACTGCCCGCTCCCATACTCTTCAGCAGAGTGTTTTCCTTGGCGTTGCGACGCCTGGCTTGATACGAGTCAGCTCGGACAACACCGACGGGACGCCCTTTCTTTCCGATTCGCACGTCCCCTACGAAACCGGTTCCGGCGGCGGAGGCGATCTTCTCTACGGACTGTTCGACTAGTGGTTTGGTGAGGGCTGCCATTGCGGCGAAATCTAGTTCGATTTTTATGTCGGACATGATGAGGTGTTCACCCCTCGATCTTTCGCGCGTGGACCACGCGGTTCCACCTGGTTGGGGTGTTCTCTTCGGGGTAGGGCTGTGGGTCGCCGATTACCTCGTAGATGTTGCCTTGATGGTGGATTTGTCGGCCTCGAAGCGAGGCTGTGTAGGTCTTTGGGATGTAGAAATCCATGGTGATCTCATCCCCGTTGGGACGGATCATGCCTTCCACGTCCTGCGTTGAAGCAGGGGCTGCGAGTACGTCACCTAGGACGGCTTCTAACCCCCATTTTGTGGTGGGAATGTTGAACGTGTCCGTGCCTGTTTCGATGGGGCTGTGGATTTCGATCCGGCTGCCTTTAATCATCGCCGCCTCCTTTGAGGAGGTTGATCTCAAAGGCCGCGCCCCTGCGTCCGTTGACGCTGCGCTTTTCCGCCTTAGTCAAGTAGAGGTCCCCGCCGGGGTTTGAGAAGGACACTTGCTGAGTGAAGGGCCCTGCGGTCATGCTGGTGCTGGAAGCCCCCGCCAGGTCATCGTCTCCAAGAGGAGCGTTCATGGCGCGTTTGACGATTGAGCACACCACGCGCCGCAGAGTTTCGGCGCTGGCTTGTTCCCACCCGGCGCACTCGTCTTTGATGAGGCTTTGAGCGTCCTCAATGAGGACGGCGGCTCGGGTTTGCTCGACGGCTGTTAGACCGCGCCAGCGCTGTTCTAGATCCTGGTATGTTGCCCAGGGTGTAGGTATCGGACTCACCTTTTTTCCTCCCTCCTTGCTTGCGCCTGGACAGGGGGCTTACCCTGCTTTCCTCAACCATGAGGTTAGAGGTCTGCTGGGTAAGCCCCCTATGACTCCGCTACGGGGAGTGGTCAGGCGGTCTTTTCCTTGACCACGGCGAAGCGGTCCACGAATGCGTACCAGCCGTAGACGATTTCCAGGCGCAGAGCCACCTGGTTCTTGCGCTTCAGGTCACCCTGGCCGTCCGGGTCGCCGAACTGGATGAGTTCGACGGGAAGCTCGCGCTGAACGCCCCAGCGGATACCGTTCTGGAAGTCGCCGACAATCGCGCGGATCTTCGTGTCGGTAGCCTCGGGCGTACCGGAAACGGTGTTGCCCATGGCCACGGGAATGCCCATGAAGTTTTCGATGTCGGTGCCAAAACCAAGGGTCGGGTAGCGAAGCTGGGAGGTCTCACCAGTCCCGTCCTTGGCCTTCAGGTCAGCCAGCGCCCACCCGAACTTCGGATCAAAGGCTGCGCCGGTGACCTGCACGCCCATCGGGGACTCGATGACCTTTCCGACGGCAGCGCGGAACGCAACATCAGGATCAGCGGTCTTTCCCGTCATTTCCACGGCGAGCGTGGTCGCGGAGATGTAGTTGGTCCATGTGGTGATTGCGGTACCGTTCAGCGGGTTGATGCGGTGGTAGATGCCCAGGTCAAGGGCGCGAGAAAGCGCATTCTGACCAGCCTCAGCAAGGGTGTTGAGGATTTCCAGCTGGTAATCCTCATCAGCCCACATGACCTCCTGGTTGAAACGCATCGTGACCTGCGCCTTGTGGGGGACGGCAGTGACAGAGCGGAAAGTGCCGGTGGTGGAACCCTTATCGGCTCCTTCTTCAACGAACTGCGCCTTAGTCAGGTCATCGAAGACGAGGATGTCGGTCTTGCCGAAGCGCATGGGGGAGGCTCCGGAGAGCTTGGCGACGGTGGAAAGAGACTGGGTCTTCTTCACCATTCCGTCTGCGATCTCACGGGGCATGAGCACCTGCGCGTTGGTGGAATTGAAAATAGCCACGACTAGGCTCCTTTCATCAAGGGGGGTATAAGAAAACCGCGACCGGGTTAGTCGCGGTTAAACAGCTGGCGAGCTGCCTTTTGTAGCTCGCTGAGAGAACTGTCAGGTGCCTTGCCCTGATCGGGCAAAACGGGGACCTTCGGAGCGGCCTTGTTCAACGCCGCCTGCAAGGAGGCGGCATGGGCTTTGAGGTCCTCCAGGGTGTCTCCTCGCAGGAGGTTTTCAGGCACCTCGTATTCCAAGGCCGCTTCACGCACCCACGTATCGTGCTGGGCTTTAGCCCCGTAGTCCGCGATCTTCTCACGAGCCTTGGCAAGTTCAGCAGCGTCCTTATCGGCCTTAGATGCCTTCTCGCGAAGCGTCTCGTAGTCCGCGTACTTTTGCTTTTCCCGTGCCAGGCGAGCGCCCACGATCTTGTCCAGGTCCGCCTGGGTGGTGATCGGGGTAAAGTCCTCGCTACGGGCGGTTTTTTCCGCAGCCTTGTGGGGGACGGCAGTGACAGAGCGGAAAGTGCCGGTGGTGGAACCCTTAT
>ERZ772920.353-NODE-353-length-26446-cov-13.860862_pt1 | contig 26446 bp, 35 predicted proteins | sample MGYA00511469_ERZ772920 | MGnify/ENA primary metagenome ERZ772920 (study PRJEB29015, sample SAMEA2738069) | human oral metagenome | biome: human oral; feature: human-associated habitat; material: saliva | place: China | collected 2216 ... | reverse complement strand
ATTCTTGTAAAACTGCGAACTAGAAAACGTCAGTAAAGGTCATGTGACCTTGGACGAGCGACTGCCCGTATTTAGCCAATTATCACAAAGGCAGTCGCATTTTTTGAAATGAAATGAATGAAATCAAAGAAAAAGCTCTGGCCAAGTTACTAGAGGAAATAAATAAACCACACGATCTCGCACTTGATCGCATTCATAACTGGATTTGTGACCAGGAAGATGAAGAACTATTTCAAGGCATCTTAAAAGAGCGATACTCTCTGAAGTGTGCTTTAAGCCATGCTAAAGAAAAAGCTCGGAAATTTGCTGAAAACGGAGTCGCTTGTATCGATGATGCTACTGTCTTCAGATGGGTTCGAGAATATTTTATCTCAAATTCACAAGTATCTAACATCAAGCAGGTGCCTGTTGAGCCCGTCAAGAAGAAAAAGGAAGACAAATCTCAGGGTTCTCCTGAAGAAAAGGTTGATGTCGCCAAAATTAGGAAAGGCGCTGGTCCAGATGATGATATCATCATGAAACCTAAAATTAAGAAAGAGAAAGGAGTAGTCGAAAAGCAAATGAGCATTTTCGATTTCTTGGATGAATGAAACATGAACAATGCAAGCGAGAAGCAGATAGACGATTGAAACCACCTGCAGATTTCTGGAGCTGGTGCTACTCGCAAATCACAACGTACAAATGGACCAATAAGGACAAGACCATAATCGCTTCAGATTTGAACCTTGGCCATTGCATCGAGAAGCGACTGACAAAGTCATCACGGCTCACTTTTTATGATAAGACCTACTTTTTCTCAATCATTCTCAGTACGTCGAAACGCATCGAGATTCAATCTTATGAATTTAGCTCGAAGCTGGTCGAAGGGAAACAATTTATCGATTTCCAACTTACTAATCTAGAGCGATTTGAAAATGACAAACACACAAAGATTGGCCAAGATTACAACGGACAATTTTATCCGTATCTATTCGCTAATTCATGTAGTGGCGGCTTTTACACAGGAAATATTTTTTATCCAAACAATTGGGAAAAGAGGCTTCAAAAAGTATCCGAACTCAAATATTTAAAATTCGATAATATCTATTTTTGGGAAATTGAACGGCTTTACAAATATAAGTTTGAAATTGAATTTGCTCAGAAAATTCATGCTTATAGATTGGCCAAAGAAATCATGTATCCAGATTATAGAATCGGATTTACAAGAACAGTAGATATGCGGACCTTGAACCGCAGATGGCTTCAGAAGAATAAACAATTTTTCAAGAATTCAAATCGTAGTTTCAATGAATTTGAGTTGAGCCGTCGCTTAAAAGAACGGAACGGCCAACTAGTGCCTGGCATTGAGTCTTATCTGACTTACCACGATATCAAGCATATACCGAAAGGTATCGGGATCAATAAGTTTCAGAATTGGGTTATCAAGAATCATATTGACTTCAATGAATACCTTGACTATCTCAAGATGCTACGAGAAATGGGCATTGAGCCTGAAGGTGATGCTATGCTTGTACCAAAGGATTTTACGGCAATGCACAATCACACAGTCGGATTATACAATCAATTCGTCGAAGAAAAACAAAAACTGGAAGATAAGAAGAAACGCAAGCAACTTGAAGCTGAATTTAAACTCAGAGAAGGAATGGATAAGACCATCCAGGGATACGCATTCCATGTCCCTAGAAAAGTGGCCGAGCTTATCTATGAGGGCAAGAAGCTACACCACTGCGTAAGCTCATACACAGACAAGCATTTTAAAGGGAATACCTTAATAGTGTTTGTCCGTCTATCAAATCAACCTAAAAAACCTCTTTACACACTCGAAGTAAGGCAGGGGAAGATAGCTCAATTTCGTGGCAAATATAACCAAGATGTACCAGCTGAAGTATGGGACATAGCCAGAGAATGGATGAAGCAAACGAAATTAGTAAAAAAAGTAGCATAAAGGAGAAAAACAAATGCAAAACAAAATCGACATACCAGGAACAACCATTACACTTGAAATCGTGGACAAGACCATCACGATTACGAACAAAATTGAATATGATATGCAGATGCATTTCAGAAATACGGACGCAGACACTTCTCTCGACACAGACGGCGACGTGTTTGAACCTCTCTATTGGCTAGACATCAGAGTAACACCGAAAACGCCAACAGAGTATCATACAAGCCTTGGAGTCAAGAGGGAGAAACGCCACTTGGCCGAACTTCAGAAGTTCTTTGAGTTCATTGAAAACAACAAGCGCAATCTATTTGACCTTTGCGGTATCAAGGGAGAACTGCAATGAAATCTCTGACATTATCGTTAGACATTTCAACTACTGCGACAGGATGGGCCGTATTTCACGGCTCTGACCTTGTCCAGAGTGGTGTCTTAAAACATAAGAGCAAGTCATTCTTTGAACGTGGGCGCTTCATGGCTAGCGAATTAAGAACGATTCAATCGAGAGCGCTTCAGAAGTACGACTGCCATTTTGAGTCGATTGTGGTCGAGAAGAACTCAGTCATGGGACCAAATCAGCAGTCTATGATCAGCATCGGAATTGTGACAGGGATTATTCTTGGACGGTTAGTCGCTGACAATGTGTATTTTGTCAACGTGTCGACCTGGCGCAAGTACTGGAAATTTAGCTACAAAGACCGAAGTAAGAAATCAATGAAGCTACAGGCTATTGCTAAAGTGTCCGACGAATTCAACCTAAACGTCAAAGATGACGAGGCAGATGCTGTTCTGATTGGTTCGTATTTTGTAAACCAAGGGCATGAATTCGGAGACCTGGAAAACCACAAGGTAAGTTAAAGGAGCAGGAAGAATGAAGAAACAAGAATTAATTAAACATATCGAGGATTTGCCTTACAAAGAGGGTCCTATCGTCGATAAAATTGACATCAGCAGAAAAGGGCTTTTGGAACTAGTGGAACAACTAGACGAACCGCAGAAAGTCAAAATCCCGCAGTTTGTTGCTGATTGGCTGAAAGAAAACGATTTGCGAGAAGAAACGCTTGGTGAACAATCTGTTTTCGATGTATTCGATAGCCTAAAAAATGACTCAAAAAACGGTTACTACGAAAATGTAAAACGTTGGATTGACGAGAACGGAGATTTATTAGCTCGTGCATGGCTGGACGGCTACGAGGTCGAGGAAGAGAAGCGGTACACAGTAGTGATGAAAGAGACAAAACAACCGCTATATTATAATGCTGGGGATAAGAAGCTATTCTTCTCTCTGGGTGGACTAGCTACAAATTTTACTCGCAAACAACTCGAAGAAGCGAATTTCGGCTGGGTGTTCGATTGCCCAGGGATTGAGATTGAGGAGGTGGAGTGATGATCATAAAGAATTACAAATATGATTTTTCGAGTGGAATAATCTGCTACACAATTGATGTTGATGGCTATGAACAAGCCATGGAACACACAAAGACAGAATACGGAAGTGTACAAAGAGATGATATTGATGATTTCTTAAGTACGGTTGAGGAATGCGACTTTCAAGAAGCTGAGATGGTTGAAGCATTCGTTGACTTTCAAAATGATTTGCTCTTATATGGAATTGGTTTTGAATTGAAAAATGAGGTGAAGTGATGGAAGATGTGCAAAATATTTTAGAGACACAATTGATTTTAGGCAAGCAAGTTTTAGAGATTGTATTGGATTTGCTAAAAGACGATTCAAAAACAGGGGCAGTTCTACCTTTAAACATAAATGACCGTGAATTTACAATTACTGTAGAAAAGGAGGCAAACGAATGAAAAGATTTATCGCAATCTGGATTTTATTGTCTGCTGGATTGAACATCTGGCAGATGGACAGGATTAGAGTTTTGGAAGAAAAGCACCCGATGGTTATCTATAAAGCTGATAATCAAGGCGCAGAAATCAAAGGCAGAGTCGTTCACAAAGAAAAAATAGGCGACCTGTACACAGTTACAATACAGAACTACGGCATTTTCGTGGTATCGCAAGACAACTACGAATCTTTAAGGATTGGAGGCGAGGTGAGACTATGACACCAAAATTTAGAGTGTGGGATAAACATAACCAAAATATGTTTGCTAATGATGAATTGATTATTTGGAATAACAATGTTTATGCTAACGATAGCAAAAAACTTTCATGGAATTACTTAAAAGGCTGGTCGATTGATGAAGAATACCTTATGCAATCAACAGGCTTGTTTGATGAAAATGGGGTAGAAATCTTTGAGGGGGATATAGTACAATTTGAAGATTATTATGAAGTGTCCGATTCCCTGTATATAAACAAAGGTATTATAGAATGGTGTCAAGGCGGCTTTCATGTTACCAATAGAGACTCTGTATTAATGGAAGATTTGCTTGATGGAGACTCATTAGATGTTACAATCATCGGTAACATCTACGAAAATCCAGAGCTTTTGGAGGTAAATCATGACACTATTCGATGAAGTACAGCAACTTAGCTCAGAAAGCCATGCTAAATGGTTTGAGCGTTATTTTAAGAAATATAACCTAGAAGGAAAACTAAAAACTTCTGCTCAAAAAGGTTATACAGGCTATTTAATCGATGTTTGGTCAGTTAGAGACGAATATCTCAGGAATCGATTAGGAGATGAAAGAACGTTGGAAGCGTTAAGAGAATTATTAGGAGCTGGCTTTACTGTCAAATATAAGCTTTATCTATCTAAAAATTTTTTCACTGGCCAAGATTTCGTTTCTAACAAGAAAATTCACATAACCTGGTAATAAAAAAAGCCAAGACACTCTCTGCCTCAGCTATAATCTCAATAATATTATTATATCACAAAGGAGGCAAAGAATGAACAAGGCTAAAGAGCTATTGAAAGAATTACAAGACCTTGATATGGACATTCAAAGCCGTATAGATGAAATCAATGAGCTTGAGGATGGTTTGCTCTCAAGTCCTAAGTGGTCAGATGTCAAAGTACAAGGTGGTCAAGCTAGAAAAGTTGATGACGTCTATACTCAACTTGTTGTGATGAAAGAGGCTATAGAGCAGGACACCAAGGAAGTTATTGACAGGAAACTTGAATTAGGTAGGATGATCAATAGGCTTAAAAATCCAAAAAGCAGGTCTGTCCTTAGAATGACTTACATTACTAAGACCTACATTGAGGATATTTGCGACAATTTGAGAATTAGTAAGGCAACTTATTACAGATTACGCAAACAGGCTGAGTCTGAACTAGAGGAGACTATCATAGACAAAGTGAACTAAAGTGAGTGCGCATGAAGTCTAAAATCTGTTAAAATGGTAGTATCAAGAATTAAAGCAAAGGCACCTTAGGCAATAGCCTAGAAAAGCTTCTGAAAAACTGCTGGCTTGGGTTACCAGTGGCGATAGAGTAGGATGTTTTAATATCGCAAAAAAGACTACAAAAAATAAAAAAGGAAAACTTTCAAATTGATTACTAATTAACACGCAAGTCTGTAGTCTGCTTGCAGTTTTAGGGCTTAGCCTAGATAATCTGTGGTAACTCAGGAAAAGGATGTTTTTAAATCTATCAAACATCCTGCCAGCAATGGTCAATCTAAGCAATTTAATCTTAACTATTTCAATTTTGGAATAGGTGGGCGAAGTTAAAGCAGAAAGATTCCAACGGCAAGGTGCTGAGGAAATGCAAACGTGGCAGTTTGGCTGTGAGACGAGTCTATAAGAGGAAAGAGGTATTTGGTTCGAGGTGCAACAAGAGCTTAATACCATATCTTACAAAAATTGGGCGCCTCCCAAAAGTATGTAAGGTGAGTTGATTGTCCGCAAAACAATCGATAACAAGCAGGCGCTGTGCATTTTGTTCTTCAAAAGAGAATGAAACACATGGCGATGCGTGTCTGTGATAGATGAAAGATGATTTTTATATTTTAAAGCTATTCAAGATAGAAAAAAATTCGAAAAAAAGCAAAAGTCATCGCCCGTCGTAAACGAAAGTGTACTTCGGCAATTAGATTGCCTACTCAAGTCTCGCAAGGATGAGAGTAAAGTCAAAGAGTAAAGCAGCTTAGACTTTTAGCGGGGTCTTCGTTAATTGAAAAATGGCTTAGTAGTTTGTGACGTAAGAAGTGATTGGTCTAACCAATCGTGCATGAGTGATACAAGTAGGAATATTTGTGGACAAGGTAATAAACTATAAGTTATCAAAAGTCACTCGTTTAAAGCAGTAGTCTCATGCTGGTTAATGGATATATGGTAGACGGATGACGTCACAGGTTCGAATCCTGTCGTTCCAATTGCGGTTTTAATTCGCAGTGAGAGGTCTTGAAAAGGTCACACATCGTGTGGCTTTTTTGTTTTATGAAAGGAGGTAGCAATGAATGAACGTGAAGAAATAGCTATCAAAGAATTAAAAAACCATGCTATAGATTTGATGTCAGACTGGCCTGCCTCTAGGAATAGACAGAAATCCTTTGTGTTGGCTTACATGGCTAATGGTTTCCAGAACGCTACGCAAGCGGCAAAAGAAGCTGGTTTTAGTGAGAAAACTGCGAGAACGTCAGCTTCAAATATGTTAGCAGGTATGAACAAGTATGAACATATTCCACCAGTCGTTGAAAAGCTAAAAAATGCCTTTGACGAGCGCAGGACGGAGCTTTCTTTGCTCAATTCTGTGGACATTCAGCAGTTTTGGGCAAAAATTATCAGACGTGAGATTAAAGATGTAAAACTTGTTGGTGACGGGGAAGGTTATCAGTCGGTCAAGGAAGTTCCTCCTGACTTATCTGTAATGTTATCAGCATCGGACAAATACGCAAAAACGTTAGGAATGTATCAAAATAATATCGACATCACTCAACGCACTATCGAAATCAAGGTAGGTGATTGGGATGCTGACGAAGAGTAAACCTAAAATCGAGATAGTCATTGACTATCCAAGTAGGGTCTTCAATAAGCATATCTATGACAAGCTGACAGACTATTCAACCTTTACCGAAGTTCACTACGGTGGAGCGTCAAGTGGTAAAAGTCATGGTGTCATTCAAAAGGTTGTATTTAAGGCTTGTCAAGATTGGAAGCATCCACGCAAAGTTTTATTTTTGCGTAAAGTAGGCGCTACGGTTCACGATTCGATATTCGAGGATGTGAAGCAATGCTTGGACAGTTGGCAATTACTTGATAAGTGCAAGGTCAACAATTCAGCTTATCGTATTGAGCTACCAAACGGCGCCCAGTTCATTTTTAAAGGACTAGACAATCCGGAGAAAATCAAGTCTATCAAGGGTGTGTCTGATGTAGTGATGGAAGAAGCATCGGAATTTACTCTTGACGATTACACGCAGCTTACGCTTCGTCTCAGGGATAAGAAGCACAAGCAGAAACAAATCTTCTTGATGTTTAACCCAGTTTCAAAAGTAAACTGGACGTATAATGCATTTTTTGTTAAGAAACCAAAAAATACGGTTGTTTATCACACTTCCTACAAAGATAATCGTTTTTTAGACCAGGTCACAATCGAGAATATCGAAGAACTAGCCAACAGGAATGAAGCGTACTACAAGATTTACGCCTTGGGAGAGTTTGCGACATTGGACAAGCTAGTCTTTCCAAAATATGAGAAACGATTGCTTAATAAAGACGAGCTGGCGCATCTGCCAGCTTATTTTGGTCTCGATTACGGCTTTATCAACGACCCGTCAGCCTTGCTTCATGTAAGGATAGACGATGCTAACAAGCGCTTATACGTCGTTGAGGAATTTGTAAGAAAGGGATTGACAAATGACAAGATTGCAGAAAGTATTAAGGCCCTTGGGTATGCCAAGGAGCAAATCAGAGCAGACTCGGCTGAAAAGAAATCGAATCAAGAATTGCGAAATCTTGGAATCCCTCGGGTTGTTGATGTGCAGAAAGGTCCTGGATCAGTCATGCAGGGCATACAATACTTGCTTCAGTATGATTGGATAGTCGATGAGCGGTGTGTGAAGCTAATTGAAGAACTTGAGAATTACACTTGGAAGAAAGACAAGAAGACAAATGAGTACATCAACGAGCCAGTAGATAGCTATAATCACTGCATTGATGCGATTAGATATGCTTTGCAAGATAGGATATATAAAACAAAAATCAAACTATTCAAAGGAGGTTTTTAAAATTGGCAAACGTTTTTGTTAATAAACGAAAAGTCATAACGACAACAAGCGATGAAGTGACTGAAGAACTTGTTACTGAAGCGATTAGGCTTCACATGAGTAAGCTAGTCAAGAATTATGTTGAAAGTGAGGATATGTATCTATCACAACATGAAGTCTTGAAGATGACAAAAAAAGATAGCTGGAAGCCAGACAATCGTCTGGTTTTTAATTACGCAAAATATATTGTTGATACGTTCACAGGTTATCAAATTGGTGTTCCAGTTAAAATTAAGCACGAAGATGAAAACGTGAACGAGTTTGTTGCTGATTTCCGTAAGATTAACGACATGGAAGATTCAGAGTTTGAACTTGCTAAGATGTCTAGCGTGTTCGGTCATGCGTTCATTTACGTTTATCAAGACGAATACAAGCAGACTAGAGCGACGTATAACAGTCCAATCAATATGTTCATCGTACATGACAATAGCATTGAAGAGCGTCCGTTATTCGCAGTTAGGTACGTGTTCAATGAGAATAGCCAAAAAGGTATTGGACAAGTTATCACGAATGATGAGGTGATTGACGCTACTTTTTCAACTGGTGGCTCAGTAAGATTTGGTGAGCGTACTCAGCACATTTATAGTTCTATTCCAGTTGTTGAATTGATTGAGAACGAAGAGCGACAAAGTATTTTTGAAAGTGTCAAGACATTGATTAACGCTTTGAATAAGGCAGCAAGCGAGAAAGCGAATGATGTAGATTATTTCGCAGACGCTTACTTGAAAGTGTTGGGAGTTGAACTACAAGATGAAGATGCTAGTCAAATCAGAGAGAACAGGATTTTCAATCTTTGGAAGAATGGCGACGGGCCTTTGCCTGAAGTGAATTTCCTTGAAAAACCAAGCTCAGACACGACTCAAGAGAACCTTATCAGCTTACTGAAAGAGTCTATTTTTGCTATTTCAATGGTTGCCAACATGTCTGAAGCTGAGTTTGGAAATTCATCTGGTACTGCTCTTGCTTTTAAACTGCAGGCAATGGACAACCTTGCTCGCATGAAAGACAGAAAGCTACAATCTGCATTCAATCGCTTGTATCAGATTGTGTTCAGCGTGCCTTTGACAACTGTATACGAGGATGCGTGGTCAGGTTTGACTTATACATTTACTAGAAATGTGCCAAGAAATATCCTTGAAGAAGCGCAGATTGTCGGACAGTTATCTGGTCAGGTATCAGAAGAGACCAAGCTATCTGTTTTGTCTATCATCGATGATCCTCAGAAAGAAATCGAAAGAATGGAAAAAGAAGAGGAATCTATGGGCGACCTTGAAACTCGTTTGGAAAAACAAAAAATCTACTCAGACGCTGAAATAGATGAAAGCCAGAAAGTTATAGCAGATGTTGACCAGTAAGTATTGGGAAGATAGGTATCGTGCCGAAGAAAAGGCTAGGGAACTGGCAGATAAGAGAGTAGCTTATCAACTGCATGGTATCTATCAGCAACACGCTAACAATATTCAGAAAGAAATAGATAGCTTTTGGCAAAGGTACGCTGATAAAGAGGGTATCACGAAGCTAGAGGCTAAACAGAGAGCTGACAGGCTTGATATGGTCAATGTTGAATTTAAAGCCAAGCAACTTGTTGAACGTGCTAATCGTTTAAGGCAACGTGGCCAGAAAGTAACTAGCAATGATTTCACGAAGGCAGAAAACGACTTGATGAGATTGTATAACTTGAAGATGAAGACAAGTCGTCTTGAAGTGTTGCAAGCGAATATCAAGCTACATCAGTACGATTTGGCTTTGAGTGAGTTTGAAATCATTGATAAGCACTTGACTGAATCAATCAGACGAGAGAATCTGTTTTCAGCTGGTGTCTTGAATATGACGCTCGGTAGTTTTGAAGCTTCAAAAGTATCAGCAGATACGATTATATACGCTAACTTTAATAATGCGACATGGTCTTCTAGGGTTTGGGAAAGACAAAGCGAGTTGCGAGATATCGTTAAGAAAGGTGTTGCTGATACTGTATTGAGAGGTAAAGGCACAAATGTTCTGATTAATAACCTCAAAAAAGAGTTTGATGTCTCGTATGGCTACGCTAGACGGTTAGCAGTAACGGAATCAGCAAGGGTGTACTCAGAGGCTCAGAAAGCTAACTATGAGGCTAATAGCGTTGAAGAGTTTGAAGTCATGACTGAATTAAAAGCGTGTCAGATTTGCCAACCATTCAACGGTAAAATCTTCAAAGTATCTGAGTTAGTTCCAGCATTGAACGCACCACCATTTCATCCGAATTGTAGATGTACGACAGTACCGCATTTTGAACACAAGAAATCAAATAATAAAGAACAACAAGAGATTGATAAAGTATTTGAAGCTAAAAATCCAAAAGAGATAGACAACTTCTTTAAGAAACAGAAGTCTTATAAAAAGTGGTATAATGAGCTTGATGAAAAACAAAAAGATGCCATCTTCAATTACACTATGTCTCCACATGAGCAAATAAATTCTGTGATGAGGCAAGGTTATGAAGAATACAGAAAAAATGGTTTAATGGGAATTGAAGCATCTGAAATTCCTTACGTTGAAAGATATTTGCAAGAAAACCTAGAACTTTCCAAAAAGTTAGAGACTGTATTTGGAAGTTATAAGGTCGAGAAAAGTTTTAAAACCTATCGCGGAACTAGAGCAGATCAATCATACTTTGATAACTTAATTGTCGGTCAGACTACTGAAATAGACAAGGCTTTTATGAGTACCAGTTTAGCAAAAGAAGAAGCATTAAACTTCTCTAATGATGGAATCGGAGAAAGGTATCTATTGGATATTACAGTAAGAAAAGGTTCTAAATCTGGAGTATACATATCTGAGCTTTCGGATATGCCAGAAGAAAAAGAATTTCTTATCAAACCATCTGCTAAATTTAAAGTTATATCTGTAGATAAAAATTCATCAGGATTAAATTTGATAAGTTTGGAGTTGCAAGATGATTAAAAAAAGATTTTTAGAACCATTTCAAGATATTCCGAGTGTTAGAGCTGATATTTTAGTTTTTACAAATGGGTTATCTCTAAAGTCTATTGTTTCGTTTTTGGAGTCAGCTAGTGATGATGAATTACATAGAATAGGTAAAGCAGTTTTTTACCTCTATCCTGCTAATATTCGAGAACAGTTAGCTAACAAGAGAAAAGATGCGGTAGATTATAGTTTCATCGACGACTACACTCGTACATATAATATTGATTCCACTACCACATCTAAAGATAAGTCTCGAGGTAGTGCACTGCTCGCATTTTTACGAGAAAATCCTGATATGGATGCAACAGAGTTTTGTAAAAAACTTAAATTATAATACGAATTAAGCACCTAGAGAAATCTAAGTGCTTTTTTGATGCTCAAAACCTTTAGAGAAACTTAACCGTATGGAATCCCGTACGGTTTTTATATTGTCCGAACTTTGACGACATTAAAAGCCAAGGATATCAGTCCACTCGGACTTAAAAGGAGGGCCTAAATGGCAGAAGAAGTAAAAGAACCTGTAGTTGAACCTGAACTTGAAAAAGCTAGCACTCAAGAAGAGGAGCAAGCTACAGAAAAAACATTCACACAATCTCAGCTTGATGAAATTATTCAGAAAGAGAAAGCTAAGGCCAAGCGTTCTGCTGAAAAAGAGTATCAAGCCAAGATGGATGAAGCCGAAAAGCTACGTCAGATGAACGAAACCCAGAAAGCAGAGTATGAGCAGGAAAAACAAAAAGCATACATTGCCGAACTGGAAGCTAAAATCAACCGTAGTGGACTGGAGCGAGAAGCCTCTAAAATGCTTTCTGAGGGCGGTATTGCAGTTGATGATAAAATCCTAGGTCTTGTCGTTAAAGATACCGCAGAGAGCACGCAGGAGGCTGTAGAAAGCTTTGTAGCTTTGGTGAATGAACTTGCTGATAAGAAAGTCAGCGAGAAACTAAAAGGTAAGACACCTAAGAAGATGGAAGATACTTCAGCTGGTGAGATTACCAAAGAACAATTTAACAGAATGGGTTATCAAAGTAGAAATGAACTGCTCCAAAACAACCCAGAACTTTATCATAAATTGAAAGGATAATAGACAATGACACAAACTAAACTTGCACAAATGGTCAACCCTGAAGTAATGGCTGATATGGTATCAGCTAAACTGCCTAAAATGATTAAATTCACTCCGCTTGCTTATGTCGAGCGCATGCTTGTTGGACAACCAGGTAGCACCATCACAGTTCCTAAGTGGGAATACTCTGGCGATGCTAAGGATATTGAAGAAGGAGTAGCAATCGAACCTGACCAATTGACTACTAAGAAATCTACTATGACCATTAAAAAAGCTGGAAAAGGTATCGAACTTACTGATGAAGCGGTTCTTTCTGGATATGGTGACCCAATTGGTCAAGCTACACATCAAATCGCCTTGGCTATTGCTAACAAAGTAGATAATGATTTGATTGAAGAAGCTAAGAAAGCTACTCAATTCGTAGCTGAGGCGCCTACAACTGGTGACGCACTTGATAAAGCCTTGGCAGTCTTTGCGGACGAAGAAGACGCACGTTATGTTGCTCTTTTGAACCCTGAAGATGCAATTGCTTTGCGTAAAGAAACTGCTAAAGAGTGGGTTCGTGGTTCAGAAATCGGCGCTAACATCGTTGTTTCAGGAACTTTTGGTGAAGCACATGGCGTTCAAATTGTACGTTCTAAGAAAGTTGAAAAAGGCAAAGGATTCCTTGTTAAAGTTTCAGCTACTGACGCAGATACAGATGACGTTGCTAAATACGGAGCGTTTGTTATCAATCTTAAGCGTGATGTAGCTATTGAAACAGACCGTGACATCCTCAAGAAAACTACTGTAATCACTGGCGATGAACATTACGGTGTTTACTTGTACGACCCTTCTAAAGTCGTTAAATTCGGAGGTGCTTAATGGGAATGATGTTACGACGACATCATCCTAAAAAGCCTGCTGAAGTGGAAGCTATCAATTATAGCGACTTAACGGTTAAAGATTTAAAAGATATTGCCAAAGAGCGCAATATCGAAGGTTATTCAACGCTGAATAAAGAGGACCTTATAGCAGTATTGGAGGGATAAAATGGCAAATATCGCTCAAGCAAAGATATTGCTAGGGATTGAGGACAATCTTCAAGATAAGTTACTCACAACCATAGCAATGTTGACAACTGCTAATTTTTTGGCTTATGCCGGTGTAGATGATGTTCCAGAAGGCCTCGAGTATATTATTACCGAGGTCATTATTAAACGATTTAATAGGATTGGTGCTGAAGGGATGAGCAATCATTCCTTGGAAGGCACGTCTATGAGATTTAACTCTGATGATTTCAAAGAATACGATAGTGTGATAAAGCGTGTTTGTTCAAAAACGTTCAATGCGGGGTTTAAGATGTTATGAGATATAACGAAAGAGTGGAGATTATCGCTAAGAAACAAGAAGAATATAATCCAGAAACAGGAGAATATACTTCTAGCGAAGATGAAGGATTGATTGTTCCAGTTCATGTTATGGATTTGGGTATCGATAAGCAAGTCGCAGTCTTTGGTGAATATAAACGAGGTTCAAAAGTGGTTTATTTCCAAAATGCACCTAAAATCGCATTCACTTATCTCAATTATCGAAAAGAACGCTATAAAAGCAGGGCAGATAAGCAGTCTGGAAGAGTATTCTATCTAGAGAAGGACAACTCTATTGGGTAGCTTACGATTTGAACTAAAAGGCCTTGATAAACTTCAAACTAAGTTACAGAGAGTAGCTAAAATGGAAGAAGTGGAGCGTATTGTTGAAAAAAATGGTACTGAAATGCAGAAAAAAGCAATTACCAACGCTTCCAAGTTTAGAGGTCACTATGAGGGTAGAGGTCAAAATAGGCGATTTGTCAAACCAACAGGAGCGACTAAACGCTCTATCTCTGTTAACAGTAGCAAGATAGAAAGATTTAAGTATAGAGTAGCACCAGGGACTGATTATGCTGCATACGTTGAGTTAGGAACTCGCAAAATGAGCGCACAGCCGTTTATCAAGCCAGCTTTTGATGATCAAAAAAAACTTTTTAAAAATGATTTAGAAAGGTTGGTTAAATGAAATCAAGAGAGCAAGCAGTTTTTGACAGCGTATTTAAACGTTGTCTTTTTTTGGGTTATAAAACATACGATTACAAGCCAGACGACAACGTTCCTTATCCGTTCGTTGAATTTGAGGACACGACGACGAATCTCGTTCCAAATAAAACGGATGTGAAAGGTACAGTAGAGTTGGTTTTGTCGGTGTGGAGTACCCGAAAAAAACGCAAACAAGTATCAGATATGTGTTCGAGTATCTTGGCCGAAGCGATGAAGATTAGCGAGGCAGATGGCTATCATCTAGCTTTGAATATCTCGCAGTCTACAATATCGCTATTTGACGACAACACGACAGTCGAACCGCTGAAACGTGGTCGTGTTCGTTTAGTATTTACAATTTTATAGAAAAAAAGGAGGGCAAGAAATGCCTATTGCAAAAAAAGGGATTGACAGTATTCTATTGTTCCGTTTATTGAGCGAAGCAAGCAAAGCAGATGGTGCTAAATTAGCATTCCAGACTGAACACTCATCTGAGAAGAGCCGTGACGCTAACTCAGTCAAAACTAAAGACGGTGTTCTTCAATCGGTCGGTGGGATTGAGGTTTCAATCACTGCTACAACAATCATGGCTGAAGATGACGAGCTTGTTACTAAGCTTGAAAAAGCTATGGATAAGGGTGAACTTGTCGAAGTTTGGGAAATCGAAAAGAACGCCAAGAAACAAGGTGACAAATACGAGTCAGTGTACTATCAAGGTTACTTGACATCATTCAAGAAAACCAAGAACGCCGAAGATTTGATTGAGTTGGAGCTTGAAATTGCAGTAAATGGTACTGGTGTCAAGGGATATGCTACTCTTAACGCTAGTCAAGCAGAAGTGGTTCAGTATGAGTTTGCTGATACTACTAAAACAACATCTAGTTCAGCAAGCCCTGTAACTTCCGTTTCTGGAGTACCTGGTATCGGTGGGTAGAAATTAAGAGAGGTTCACACCTCTCTTTTTTATTGTATTTTTTAGAAAAAAGGAGAAAAACAATGCAATTAGTAATCAAAGATAAAACTTACAACGTGAAATTTGGTGTGAAATTCGTACGTTCACTAGATAAGGCTTATCCAATCGAGCGACAAGGCTTGAAATTTGGTATGTCTCTATCTGCTAAAATTCCGGAATTGTACGCTAAGAATATCGCTTCATTAGCCGATGTTATCTATCACGGAACAGTTACAGAAAGCCCACGACCTTCGTTGGTCGATGTTGAAACATTTGTTGAAGAGCATGAAGATTTAGAGCAATTGTTTGATGATGTACTTAAAGAATTGAGTGAGTCAAATGCGGGTAAGTCTTTGATGTCGGAGATGAACCAAGGCCTCAAGAAATAGTTGAGAAATCATCTCTTGAAACGTTTGAGGAAATCATTATAAATTGTGTTCGATTTCTGAACATCACAGACATGAACGAGATTGGTCGTATGACAATGTATGAGTACGACTTGTTAATGACTGGGGTGTTGTTGAGGAAGCAAGATGAAGATGAACTCTTACATCGGTCTGCTTGGTTATCTAGACAGGTAGAAGCTACTAAATCGGACGGTAAAACTCCTTTATATCAAAGATACAGTGATTTTTACAAGAAAAAAGATACTAGCAAGCAAAAGTATCAACTCTCAGAGAAAGAGAAACAACTCTTGCTGAGAGCAAATATGTAACGAAAGGAGGTATATAATGGCAGAAACTTATTCAGTCGAAGCGGTGCTTACTGCTGTCGACAAAGGAATGAGTTCGACTTTGAACGGATTACAGAAGGCAATCAACGGCCTTCAAAAGACATCATCTACATTTGATACGATTTCAAACAAGAGTAGCTCTATGTTTAAATCCATGCTGGGTGCTAACTTGGTTAGTTCGGCAATAGGTTCAGCAGTCGGTAGCATTAAAGGCTCTTTGGGTGAAATGGTCGGTGAGTTGAACAGTTCCAAGAAAGCATGGGACACGTTCGACGGAAACCTTAGCAAGTTAGGTTGGGGGAAAGACCAAATCAACGAAGCTAAGGAAGCCATGCAGGACTACGCTACTAAAACCATCTACTCAGCTTCAGATATGGCTAGCACGTTCTCACAGATGGCTGCAATCGGTCGTCAAGATAGTGGTGAACTAGTTAAGGCCATGGGTGGTCTTGCTGCGTCCGCTGAAAATCCTAAACAAGCGATGAAATCATTGTCTCAACAAATGGTGCAGGCCTTGGCTAAACCGAAGTTAACGTGGCAAGATTTCCGGATCATGATGGAGCAATCGCCCGCAGGTATGAGTGCCGTTGCCAAAGAAATGGGATTGTCACTGAATGAATTAATTACTAAAATTCAAGCAGGGCAAGTTAAAACGGATGATTTCGCTGAAGCATTTAAACGTGCAGGGATGTCGATGCAGGACATGGCCACAAGCTACAAGACGATTGACCAAGCGTTAGACGGATTGAAAGAAACGCTAGCGAATAAACTGAAACCAGCTTTTGACGCATTATCTAAAGCAGGTATCAAGGCTCTTGAAGCCATCATGAATCAGCTTGATAAGATTGATTTTAAGAAATTGGCAACGGGTCTTGAAGAAGTTCTAAACAAGATTGACTTCAACGCAATTTCCGAAAAAATAGCTTCATTCGTGAGTTCGTCTGTCGCTAAAATCAAGGAATTTTGGCAAGGATTCTCAAACACAAGCGCAATCGCTGACTTCAAGAAAGCTTTGAGCGAAGTTTGGGAAGCTATCAAGAAAGTAGCATCAGCGCTTTCTGGTGGCGATATGGCTTCTTTTGGCGAGAAGATTGGTAAAGGTCTAAGCATAGCTTCACAGGCTATCCAATCGTTTGCTAAAGTAGTTCAAAGCCTAAGTCCTGAACAGATACGAGCAGTTGCGTCTGCATTTCTTGCGTTTAAGATTGCTCAAAAGACGACTAAGTTAGCAACGGATGCTTTGGTCACTCTAAGTAGTGCAGCAAGTACGACTAAGAGTGTTTTTGGTGGCTTGCAAAGTGCTACAAGAGTAGGAACTGCCTTGTTTGGTGTCGCTAGAGGTTCTAAGGCTGCTAGTTCAGCTTTGTATTTCATGTCTGAGACATCTACACTTGCTAAAGTTGCAGTAGGCGGTCTGAATATCTTCAGTAAAATAGGCGGATGGATTGGCCCAGCAGTTACTGCGATAATTAGTTTTCTAGGTCCTGTCGGTTTGGTGATTGCTGCAATAATCGCAATAGCTGGAGCATTCGTTTTTCTTTGGAACAAATCTGAAGCGTTTAGGAATTTCTTCAAAGGTCTTTGGAATGGCATTGTTAATGTCGCTTCAAGTGCTTGGCAAAAAATCCAAAGCGCATGGAGTGGTTTGGTAGAATGGTTCACTAATTTGTGGAACAGTATCAAAGAAACTGCTTCAGATGTTTGGAATAGCTTCTTAGAGGGCGCTCGTCCTATTGTTGAAGCTTTAATGAATGTCTGGAACGCTTTAACAGAGTTCTTTTCAGCGCTATGGAACGGAATCGTTTCATTAGCTACAACGGTTTGGAACGGAATCGTCGAAGTAGTGACACCAATCATTGAAACAATCAAAGGTTTGTGGAATGGTTTTTCTGAGTTCATGTCTACTATCTGGACTGGGATTGTAGAGGTCGCTACGACTGCTTGGAACACACTTCAACCTATCGTTGAGACGGTTTGGACAGCTATTCAGCAGTTTATAACAACCGCTATCCAAGTTATCCAAAACGTGATTACGACAGGAATGCAGATTGTTCAAGAGGTATGGAATGCAGTTTGGACGGTATTCACTACAATAGTTCAGACAGTTTGGACAGTCATTTCAACAATCATTTCAACGGTATTGAATGTAATAGCAGGTATTATTAGCGTAGCGACTGCGCTTATCCAAGGGAATTGGAGCGCAGCGTGGGAAGCTGTTAAAGGTATTGCACAAACGGTTTGGACAGGCATCCAGACAGTTATCTCAACAGTAATCAATGCTATTAGTACTATTATTAGTACAGTATTGAGCGCTATTCAAAATATCGTAACAACAATTTGGAATGGAATTAAAGATTTTGTTTCAAATGCTATCAACGCAATCAAAGACACAGTCATAAACGTTGCGAACTCATTGAAAGATGGGTTTTTGAATGTTTTGGAATCATTGAAAGGTGGAGTTAGCAATGCAATTGATGCAGTCAAAGGTTTCTTTGACCAATTGTGGAACATTGACTTGAGCGGTGCAGGTCGTGCGATTATGGAAGGTTTCTTAAATGGTTTAAAAGCTGCTTGGGGTGCGGTTACTGACTTCGTTGGTGGTATTGCTAGCTGGATTGCAGAACACAAAGGTCCTATCTCGTATGACCGTAGATTGCTGATACCAGCCGGTCAAGCTATCATGGGTGGTTTCAATACCGCTTTGATGGGCGGTTTTGAAGATGTTAAAGGCAATGTGTCCGGAATGGCAGACGGCATTCGTTCGATGTTTGACGATGCAGGTTCTAGAGTTTCAGCAATGTCTAATGCGTTGCAGGGTGATTTCTCTAACAACGTATCTGGTACATTATCAGCTACTTATGAAGTCAACCAAACAAAAGAGCCAGCTATTATTAACCTCGCTCTTGGTTCAAATGATTTCAGAGCATTTGTTTCCGATATTTCAAATATCCAAAGTAAAGAAGAAAGGATAAGATTGAAGGCTTCAAGCCTTTAATGGTGTTTTGAATGTATACTTTTAACGACACAATAAGAGGCACGCCAACATTTAACTCTGGCCTAGAAGTTCGATTTGGTGATGTGAGCCTCAATCGAGAAATGAACAACGAGGACGGAACGTTCTTTGTGGCCAACACCACAGGACGTGATGTCCTTGATTTTCATCATGAAACTGCAACTATCAAAGGCCGAGACGGTCAATATCTCTATGGTGCTACTTATAAAGAGCGTGAGATTGAGATACAGGTCAAACTAACAGGCTTCACTGATTTAGGAATGCGGAAACAGTACGAGCGATTAAATCGCTTGTTGTTTTCTCGTCAAGCCAAGAGATTAATTTTTGGCGATGATCCTGGAAGATACTACAAAGCTATCTTTTCAAAAGTTAAGAAGCCTGAACTAGAAGATGCAAATGATACAGTTATCAAGCTGCATTTCATCTGTCACGACCCGTTCAAGTATACTGAGTCTAAAACGGTGACTACTAGCAAGATAACCTACAACGGAGATTTCCCAGCAGAACCTATTTTGAAACTAACAACACAAGCAGGTTCTGAAATTCGGATTTTACATCTTGAAACTCAAAAGTATATCAGATTGAAGGCCACTTATATTCAAGGTTCAAGTCTACTTGTTAATTGTGAGACTAGAGAAATCAAGTTGAATGATAGAAACGAGTTGATGAACTTTGATATGGTTAATAGTCGATATTTTAAACTTCAAAAAGGTGTGAATACATTTCAAGTCGTAGGCGCTCTGTTAAATAGTATTGAGTATAAAGAGGTGTTCGCATGATCTATTTATTTAATCAGACAGAAGAATTGATTGACGTAATCGATGAAGCGAGCCTTGCAGATTTCACTCATACGATTGAATTAAATCAGTTTGATAGAGCGAGCTTTGAAATTCCTGTAGATTACAAGCCTAACATTATCAAAGAAGCCCAGTTTTTCGGATTTCAATCACGAGACAGGGCTTTTTGCTTGTTCAGAATTTCTGAAAAATCCTATGACATCGGTTTAACTATCCAAGGGATTGATAGAGCAGAAAGCGACTTGCATTCATTTATCATCGAAGATAAGCGTCCAGGTGGAAATGCCAGTGATGTTTTAAGAGAGATTTTGAAGGGCACTGGTTACCAACTAGGCAATGTTGACGGCTTGACGATCAATGGCAATATGTCTTTCTACTACATTTCAGTCAGACAGGCGCTTGTTAAATTGATTGAATCATATGTTTGTGAGTTCAAGGTTAGATATACCTTTGTCGAAAACAAGATAATCGGACGATACATTGACTTAAATCAGCGTTTTGGACGCAAAACAGGGCATCAATTTGAGTATGGTTCTAACATACTGAACGTAACCTATGAAGAATCATCGGACGAGGTTGTGACGGCTCTTATCGGTCGGGGTAAGGGTGAACAAAGCACGGACGATAGTGGAGAAGCTACGGGCGGTTATGGTCGTAGAATCCAGTTTAAAGATGTTGTTTGGTCTGTATCAAAAGGGGACCCTGTCGATAAGCCTGCAGGGCAGAATTATGTAGCTAATGAAACTGCTAGAAATATCTACGGTCTGCATCAAAATGGCGAAATTAAACACCGTTTTGGAGTGTATACCAATGAGGATATAGAAGACCCGGTCGAGTTGTTAAAAGCGACTTACAAGGAATTGCAACGTTTATCTGTTCCTATCGTCACATTCAAAGCCAATCTTTTAGATTTGGCTAATGCGATTGAGCAGGATGTTTGGATTGGTGATAGCGTAGGGATTGTAAGAGACCAGATTGGGATTGCTTTTGAAACTAGAATCCACAAGCTAATCATCGACAAGCTAGATGATAACCGTTCAGTTGTTGAATTGGGGGATTACCAGACATTACAAGCTAAAGACCGTTCAAGTCGTCAACAAGCTATTAAAGATGCAGTAAGTGGATTTAGCGAGGGTTTAATTGAAGAAGCTATTGCAAACGAGGTAGAGCGTCGAAATAAGGAATTTGACGAGAAAATTCGTGTTAATAAGTTAGAGTTTGATAATGAACTACAACGTGCAAAGGAAAGAGCCGAAGAAGTCAAACGTCAAATCTCAAGCGAAATCGACAAGAAGTTCCAGTCGTTCGATAATGCTTCAATCCAAGAAGCCAAGCGTAAGGCTGAAGAAGCTTTGAGAAGTGCTGGTGCAAGTAATTCACTCGCTCAGGAAGCCAAGAGGATTAGCGATCAAGCGAAATCTGAAATCGACAATCTGAGAACATCATCACAGACTGCCGTTGAGCAGATAGAAGCCTTCAAGACTCAATATGGCACGAAACTGAACGAGGTTAAAAACACTGCAGACGGTCTGTTTACTAAAATGGGAGCTGTTGAGACCTATATCAACAAAGACGGTCAACGACAAGAGAGCTTGCAACGTTATGCACGAGACGAGAGTGCTCGTCAAGTTAGCGCAGTACGTGAACAGATATCCAGAGATTATGTTGGGAAATCAACTTATCAAGAAGATGTGCGAGGTCTTGAACGTCGTTTTAGTGCGATAAGCACGCAGACGGACAATGACATCGCTACAAAAATCGCTCAGTATAAGCAGACGGTAGACGGTCAATTCGCAAGTATCACATCTCAGATTGCTGGCAAAGTCAATCAGACAGACTTCCAGCGTGTCAGAGAGACAAGCCGGCTATATGAACGGATTATCGGTAGCAGTGAGAATGATATCTCGAATAAGATTGCTCGCATGGCACTGACTAATCAGCTATTTCAAGTGGAAGTCGCTAAAAGCCTTGGAAGCGACAATAACTTAATCGTCCGCTCGAAGTCGATGGACAGGCATACGCTTGTTAATGAAGGCAATACGAAGCGAGTATTCGTGAATGACAGTGTATTTACCATTAGATGCACTGGTAATTCAGAATATACATTCGCAGGATTCACACTACCGCTCTACATCGATAGAATGGCCAAAGGTGAGACATATACTCTCAATTTCAAGTATCGTATTATGGGACGATTAGACCATAATTTTACGGTTGTTGCTAAAAATCACGGAACGAATGAAACGGCTATTGCTTCAGATGTAGCCACAAGCTTAACTGCAGTTTCAAGCAGTTGGCAAGAGTTCAACGAAACGTACACTATCAGCAGAGATTTTGAATTCGGGAATAGCGAACTTTATCCACTTTATTTCTACTTAGCCAAAAACGGTTGGATTGAGATCAAAGAGGTTATGCTCGTTCGTGCTAATCAGACGAACGGATATAAAGCTAGTCAACTAGATGACATGTCTGAAGCTGTTCGCACGGTTCAAAGTCAGTTAGCTGGTTCGTGGTCGGTTCAGAATTTGACAAGTGCTGGTGCTTTGGTTTCTCAAATTAATGCGACTAACAATCAAATTTTGATTGAAGCGGAGAAGATTCGCTTGAAAGGAAAGACCTTGCTTGATGAATTGACCGCTATTCAAGGGTATTTCAAGCGTTTGTTTGTCGGCGAGGGTGCATTTGCTAAGCTGAACGCTGAGATTATCGGTTCAAAGACTATCACAGCTGATAAGCTCATTATGGACCAAGCAATGGCTCGGATGTTCGTATCAAGCAATATCTTTACAGACATGCTTGCTGCTAAAGAGGCCTTCATCAACAAGCTTCGGTCTGTTGTGGTTACTGCGACCTTACTCGAGGGTTATAAAGGGAAAATCGGAGGATTTCAAATTGGTACACATGATAATGACCCAAGTTCATTCTGGTTGACTGGGTTAGACCAGTTTAAGGTCGGTATGAGTAATGGTAGAGGTCGACAGTTCCAGACAGCTTTCTGGGCGAATTGGGGAAATGATTGGGGAAAACCGGGACCTCTGTCTTGGTATGTAACGCTAGAAGGTAAAATGTTCTGCAGAAACGATGTGGCATTTCATAGAGTGGTTGACTTCTCAAATACAAGCATAATCAATTTTTATGGCTCAAATAATTTTCACAAAAATATCGAAATGAAGGGTGGAAGCGAAATTTATGGAACCGGTCGAAGTCCTCGTGAGAATGGCAAGAATGCAGTCGTTTGGTGGAGCCAAGTTGGAGATGGAACGGTTAAGTACTGGATTGATAAGGTTTCAGACAGACGTTTAAAACGAGATATCATTGATACCGATGTTAATGCGATTAATAAAATCAATCAATTGAAAATGGTTGCATTTGATTTCATCAAGACTGGTAAACATGAGGAAATCGGTTTGATCGCTCAAGATGTTGAAGCCGTAATACCTCAAGCAATTTCACAAAATCCTGAGAACCCAGATGGCTATCTGCATATCGACTATACCGCATTTGTACCTTACTTAATTAAGGCAATTCAAGAACTGAATCAAAAATTGGAGGAAATAGCATGAATGAAGCAATCAATCAGCTAGTGTTACAATCACTAGCCACTAAATTGGCCAAAAGTGAATTGGAATCGGCTCAAAATGAGGGATTTTATCAATTCCTAGCGCAAGAACTACAAACGATGAACGAGGTGCTGGAATACGACCCAGCGCTCAAAGAAATTTTCGAAGAAACAAAAGCAAAAATGCAAAAAGGAGAATAGAACATGACACTAACATACGAATTAGCAAATACCCCTTCTTTTATCCACCCAGAAAATGTCACAATCGTGACAATCAAGAAAGAACATGGCCAACGTTATAGCTATGAACAAGCAGGCTTGTCTGGCGACCGTACACACGAAAGTCAAGAAGTGCTTATCCAAGCAGTGCTAGATGTGGTTAAGGCTGAATTAGATCCAGCAAGTGCAATCGTTCAGACACAAGCGAAGTTGCAAGAAAATCAAGCTAAATTGGAACAGGCTGAGCAGAAAGTAGCTCAAACAGAAGCTAAACAGAATGATCTTGAAGCACTTGCGAATCGCATTAATAAAGTAGTTCGAGTGATGGCTCAAGATTCAATTATGGGTGAGAAAGTTTCTTACGGTACGACCTACAAAGAAATGGTCGAACTCTTCCCACTGGCTGAAGTCGGTAAAGTTTACGAGCCTGGTGCAATCTTTGCGGTTGAAGAACCTAACCACACTGAAGTTTATGGAGAAGGTAAGCGCATCTTGATTCAAACGAATCAGTCGTTTACTTATCAAGGAGAAACCCTTGCTCAACTTGAAGGAGCACCTTTCCAGAATGGCGTTCTAGCAACTTGGAAGTTTAATGCACCGAAACCACCAAAAGAATCAAATGAACAGTAGAGGTGACTATGGACGTCTTACAATCAACAGAGCATTTTTTTATGAACGTTTTGCCAGTCGCTACGCCAATCGTAGTGGCTTGGCTTGGCTATAAAATGCCGAAGAAAACCAAGGAACAGACAGACCAAATCATTTCGGAATTGAATGATGTCAAAGGTAAAATCAAAGATGTCCAAGAAACTGCATGCGACAGCAACACAAAGATTGACGAAGTACAAGCAAAGCTAAAGCTGCACGACGATGCGCACCTTGTCACGATGAGGATGCGTCTTGATCGTGATATTCGCAGGGCCATCCGACGTGGATTTACCACAAAAGATGAGTTCTATGTAGTCGAAAACATGCACAAAAGCTATAAAGCTCTTGGAGGCAATGGCTACATTGACCACTTGTACAACAATTTTGAAGCATTGCAGATTAGGGACGACATCTTAGTTGAAGACGAGAAAGGAGCAAAGAATGGCTTATGTTCTTAATTCAACCAATCTCGAACAAGTGGACGGTGGATTTTTAGTTAAGCAGGGCGATGTGGCTTCCACATTTGCCTTTTCTTTACTTGATGAAAATCATGAGCCGATTCCACATCTTGAAGGACAAGAAGCATCTATCACGTTGACGAGAGGTCAAGAGCAATTACACAAGACGTCAGTCGTGACAAATGGTGCAGTTTCTTTTAATTTGGGGATGATTTTGCCTGCTGGCTTATATCGAATCGAGGTATCAGTGGGTGGATATACATTCCCAAGCGATGACTCGACTCAAATCCGAATCACAAAATCGGATAAGAACCTGGTCACAGAGGAAGTTCATGCTCTTAAGGAGCTGGATATTGCTGAAGAAGTTAAGAAGCAGCTTGCAGGTAGGTCTGCAGGTAGCGATGGCACAGTAGGTCAGGAATTTCCTGACTTGCTCTTTTATTATAATTTAGGAAAGGTGTAGGAATATGGACACAACAAAATTAACAGCATTCGCTCAAGCTGTTGGGGTTGACATCAAGGAATTGAAACAGCTGCTTAATGGCAAAGTTGACAATGCGACAGTCACACAACTGATTGAACAGGCTAAAACCGCTGTCAAAAATGACATTTTGGGCGAGGGTGTATCTGAGGATTTGAACACGCTCAAGGAAATCGCTGATAAAATCGCAAGTATGAGCGGTGACACGCAAAGCGCAGTTGTTCAAAAGATTTCAGATTTAGGAACACGCATTGACAACATCGCCAATCTTGATTTGGTATCAGTATATAATGCAGCGAAAGCGTGATTGTCATGAATAACCTTGAAAATCTAGCAACGGAAATCGGTAAGGATATCAAGGATATCAGGACACGTTTTGCAACAAAAGAAGAAATGCACGAAGCGACTGAGATTGATTATTCTCAGATTGTCACGCATGAAGAGCTTGAATCCAAGCACTACTTGACTGCTCATCAGTCGCTTGCTGATTATGCTAAAAAGAGTGAAATTGTAGCACCTCAGCTTACATTAACAGGTAATGATTTAAGTATCACAGGAGGCAACAGGGTCACTCTCCCACTTCCTGAAAATGTAGGTCATGAAATCCACGGTACAGGTTCGCCAGAAGGTCGCATAACCGCCGAAATCGGAACGACTTATGTCGATGTCAACGTGACGAATGGTGCTCTTAAATGGATTAAAGAAAAAGGTAGTGGCAACACAGGTTGGAGGGTTCTAATTGGTGATACAGGGTGGAGAACGCTTAAATCAGTTTCAAAACTCACTGTTGGTAGTCGAACATCGTTTATTAAAATTAGGCGTGTGAACAACCTAGTTTCTTATCAATTCGGAGGTTTAGAATGGGGTTGGTTTGGGATTGTTCGCAGAAATGGGCCGGGATTCGTTCGTCACAATAGCACTGGAGACCGAGGCGTAAAAGTGCTAAATCCTGGAGACATTCCAGAAGGTTTTAGAAGTGAAAGCTCTTTAATCGGGAGTATCTATAGCGATTCAGGAAAACCTTATGGAATCTGGTATTTGGGCGGAAAGAGTGACGCAAACTATATCCAGTTCAGTTTCAACGATGCCATCCCAATCAACCGGGATATCGGAGATATTCGCGTAAGTGCCGTTTCGTATATAACTGACGAGCCATGGCCAACAACATTGCCATAATAGAAAGGAAACAATATGATTAACTGGAAATTACGATTACAAAATAAATACTTTTGGCTGACTGCAATCCCAGCCTTCTTGCTTGTCTTGCAAGCTGGTGCAGCAGTCTTCGGATATCATCTAGATTTGGGTGATATCGGCAACAAGCTGATTTTGCTTGTTAATGCGGTATTCGTGTTCTTGACTGCTATCGGTTTGGTCAA
>ERZ772920.352-NODE-352-length-26461-cov-7.538628_pt1 | contig 26461 bp, 23 predicted proteins | sample MGYA00511469_ERZ772920 | MGnify/ENA primary metagenome ERZ772920 (study PRJEB29015, sample SAMEA2738069) | human oral metagenome | biome: human oral; feature: human-associated habitat; material: saliva | place: China | collected 2216 ... | reverse complement strand
TTTGATACTTTTGATTTACGAGGTTTACGAACTAATTGGTTAATAGTTGGCATTTTCCTGATTTCCTCCTTTCCTCGATACTTTGTGAATCACCTATCCAGGTGTATCACGTTTTTAAATTTTTTATAAGCCATAGTGGCTTTACACAGAGTGCCGTAACACTCACGTACTAAATAATACCACTTTTATTTTTTCTTGTCAACACTTTTTTAAAATTTTTTTATATCTTTTTTAACTTGCTATTATCACATTCTATTTTCACACTTAACCAGGTGTATCATTTTCAACTTATAAATAAACACTTCCAGGTGTATCACATTAGTATTTTTAATAAACTATTCCAGGCGTTTCATTTACAACTTTAAAATTTATTATCTATTTATAGAAATAATTAAATTATACTCTTGCTGATTAAAACGATTACAAGTATAATATAACTATAGATACAGATTGGAGGGATAATTTATGATAGAAATTAAAAATCTTACTGTTAAATTTGATACAAAGTGCGCTGTTGATGATTTAAGTTTTACTATAAATGATGGGGAAATATTCGGACTTATTGGGCATAATGGAGCTGGTAAGTCAACTACAATCAAATCCCTAGTTAGTATATTAGAGCCTACTTCGGGAGAGATTTATTTCAATAATCTACTTTTAAAAAATAATAGATTAGCGTGTAAAAAGCAAATTGGCTATGTACCTGATTCACCTGATATGTTTCTTACATTATCGGCCTTTGAATATTGGTCATTAGTCGCTAGCATATATGAAATTGATAATAAAACAAGAGATGATATTCTTAATAGGTACTGCAAATTATTTAATATGATAGGAGTTGAACACCAAGAAATTAGTTCCTTCTCTCATGGTATGAGACAAAAAGTATTTGTTATTGGAGCATTATTATCAGAACCTAAGTTTTGGATTATGGATGAACCGATGACAGGATTAGATCCACAAGCTGCATTTGACTTGAAAAACTTAATGAAAGAACATGCCACTAAAGGCAATAGTGTTCTATTCTCTACCCATGTCTTGGAGGTCGCTGAACATCTATGCGATAGAATAGGCATCCTCAGCAAAGGAAAACTAGTTTTTATCGGTACACTTAACGAGCTTAAAGAACAATTTGAGGGAGATAATTTAGAAGAAATTTATCTTAATATAGTAAAAAATTCAAATTCAAATATTTTAGGTGGTGATTAAATATGAGATTCAATGTAATTAAAGAATTATTCTTAACGAATCTTCTTTATAGTTTTTCACCTCAAAGAATAAAATACAGAAAAAAATTCAGTGGAAAGAGCGATATAAGACGTAATCTTTTTAGAAATGTTTTAATGCTTAATTTTTTCAATTTCTTACATATTTTATTTTTATTTTCAATATTTTCTCGTGGTTTTAACTTTTCTGGACCGGGATATCGAAATATACTTTTCTTTATTTTATTATTAGTGTTTATTCAGATTTTAAATAATTTTATCAATATGTTTTACGAAAGTGATGATACATTAGCGATTATTCACTTACCTGTTACAGGATCTGAAATATTTTTTAGTAAATTGTTCACTCTACTTTCACAGGTTATCAGTAATTTTACTCCTTTAATAGTTATAAACTTGATTATTGGATTAAATGCAGAGTTTTCAATTCAAAAATTTTTCTTCGTATTAGTATATAGTTTTGCATTTATGATTACTTTAATATGTTCTATTATGACACTACTTTCATTTATTACTTATATCCCAAATTTCAAGAAGAATAAAGGGAAAGTTAATGCAGCTACAATATTAATTGTGTTGATATTCTTCACAGGATACATATTTAATTTTGCTCATACTTTTAAAAGTTTTGATTCTGATTATTCAGGAGATTTATTTTTAAATATACTCGTATTAGATATTTCTAAGACTTATACTTACTTAATAGTAGCTATTATCTTAGCACTTATTTCTTTCTTTACTACATATATATTTGTAATAAGAAAATATATGAAAGACTTATATAGAATATCTGGTAATACATACACATCTAGTTCTAAAGCTGTAAAAATCAAAGGAAATACTAATAGTACATCAACTACACTATTTTCTAAACTAATTAAGAGAAATGTAAAACTATTGTTAAACAGTACAATTTCGTCAACTGTATTTACTAATCTTCTTATCACGCTTGGTATATTTGTAATTCCGATTATAGAAATTAGAAAGCACGGAGGTATTACACTACCACCTATATTCTACCCAGTAGCTATGACTATAGGATTTACATTAGCATTGTACATTAATTCTAATCCTATGAATTTTACAAGTATAGCAATTTCACTAGAAAAACAAGATTACTATTTTTTAAAATCTCTTCCATTAGATTTTAAAAAATACCTAAAAATCAAATTAGCAATCGCCACTTGTTTACAACTTGGTTTTGGATTATTTGCTCTGATTATGATGTTAATTATAACTAAAACACCAATCTTATTAGCAATTGTAACAATAATATCTTATATTATTTCAAGTATTGTCTTTTCATTCTATAGTTATACAAGCGACTATAAAAAATTATATCTAAATTGGAACACTATCACAGATTTAGCTAATCGTAGTTCGATAAATCAAGTCCTATTAACTATTTTAGCTTTCGGAGCTATTTTATTATTAGTACTACTTAATGTCGTGACATTTTTCTTAGTTGCTATGCTGCCATCATCAGCACATATAGTAGGAATAGTATACTCTTTAATATTAATCATACTGTTAGTTTTTGCAACAAGAAAATTAAGAAAAAATGTATTTGATAAAATATATTCATAAACTAAAGAGCACTACTCTACAATTAGAAAAGTGCTCTTTAGTTTAATTTAGTACATATACTAATTTTATTTATAACATTCTAAAATTGAATATATAGAAATTATCTCTCGAATTAATATATATTTCTTCATAAAATCATAATTTAAAGATTCATCTTTATTTGTAGGTAATAATATTTTCTGACGTTTCAAGCGTGCTATTCCCATCTTATAACCATACCCATACTTTTCTTTTTGACTAGAAATCATAAATGAGATAAATTTCGCCACATGGTCATCACTGTATTTCGGAATTAATTTTCTAGTATCATTTCCAAAAAGTGCAGGATATGAGTGATAAAATGAATATCCTACCGAGCCATTACGGTTAACCGATATACATTTTTCTTGAAATGTTGAATTTTTATTAGATATTAGCAAACTAATGTATATTTCTTTTCAAATACCAGATTTAAAATAGCCATTAGAAAACTCAAATGTATAAATTAAATTTTAAAATCACCACGTTTTGTTTCTATAACTCTCATTGCAGACTTAATTACATGAAACTCATCAATTAAGTTAGTAATAAGATTATAGTTATAATTTGTCAATCTTCCTGAGATTAATTTTTGAGAAATTTCCTGAAACTTATGTAGATGATCCTCTACACTACATAACATTTCCTTAGCATCTTTTAAGCAATATTTTCTTGCTAGATTTTCTACTTCATCCCTAAATAAATCTACATTATAATCATGAATTGTTACCTTCTTCCCTTCTAAAATTATATCTTTCGCTTCATAACAAGTGATAAATTTTTGTTCAACTGTATTACATACAAAAATAACTCCATAATCAGAAATATATTTTCTTTCTTCAGGTCGTTGCTCTACATTAGAATCATAAACTGTTAGACTCCCGATTTGTCTACCAATCCACTTTGATAGTCGTTCCTCATTTACTCCAAAACGTTCTTGAGCTCTTTTTTCAAAGTGATTTGTCCACGTATACTTTGGTCCATAAGAAAGTCCCATAATTATCCTCCTTTACTTAACAACTTCAAATAACAATTCAAATCCGTCGGAATCTATAACTACCTTATCTCCTTTATTAATACAATTATTGATAATCAACTCTGATAAAGGTGTCTCTATTAGCTTAGTAATTCCTCGCCGAATTGCTCGGGCTCCTTTTTCTGAATCATAAGTTGTTTTAACAAGAAATCTAACTGCCTCCTTCGTAAACTTCAATTCATAGCCACTTTCCTTAATGATTTCTACTTCTTTTTCAAGTAATAAGCTAGTAATTTTAAATATTGACTCTTCTGTGAAGGATTTAAAGGTTACGATTTCATCTATACGATTTAATAATTCTGGACGGAAAAAATTTTTAATTGCTCTCATGGTTTTTTCTTGAATTATCTGTTCCATTCCATATTTTGCAAAGCCAACTTTCTTCTCCTCTCTAATTAAATTTGAACCTAAATTTGAAGTTAATATAATAATTGTATTTGTAAAATCTACTCTTTCACCCATACCATCTGTTAAAATTCCATCATCAAAAACTTGTAACATTAAATCATATATTCTAGGATGTGCTTTTTCAATCTCATCTAACAATACAACAGATTTTGGATTATTTTTTACAGCCCTTGTCAAAATACCTCCATTTCTATAACCTACATAACCAGGAGGAGCACCTATTAATTTTGCTACTTCATGTTCTTGTTGATACTCCGACATATCTAAACGAATAAGATCATCAACTGAACCTGTTAATTCTTCCGATAATACTTTCGCTGTTTCTGTTTTTCCGACTCCACTAGTACCTAAAAATAAGAAAACTCCAATAGGACGTTTAGGATTTCTAAATCCTGTTTTTGAACGAATAACAGCCTCTGCTATGGTATTTGTAGCCTCCATTTGTCCAATAACTTTTGTTGCTAAGATACTCTTCAAATTAGAAATTCTACTTAATTCTTCCTCATCTGCATCTTTACCAACTTTCAAATCTTGCTCTCTAATTTTAACACCGGCTTTTTGCTCTACTGCTTTTTTTATATCTTCCTTTGTAATTTTAAATTCATAATTATTAAAAGTTAAATTATTGCGTTCTTTTTGAAAATCTCTAACTTTAAGTTCAAGTCTTTTTCTTATATCATCAACAGCAGCTTCATTATATTCTATAGATTCCGCTTCTTTTAGTTGTTTCTTTAATTTATTTACTTCATTTCTGTAATCTCTAATCATAACAATGTCTTGATTCGCTTCAATTCGAGCTAAAGCCGCTGCATTATCGATTACTGTAAAGGCAGAATCTGGCAGTTTCTCTCCCTTTAGATATTTCTTAGCTAATCTTACCGCTAACTCAATAGTATCCTCCTCAAAATTTACGCGATGAAAATTTTCATATACTGACGATACATTTTTAACAATATTGATAGTTTCTTCAATACTTGGTTCATCTACTATTACTTTTTCAAAACGTCTGACTAGTGCAGTATCACTTGAGATATATAATTTCCATTCCATTGGTGTTGTAGCACCAATAATTCGAAAATCTCCACGTGCCATTAAAGGTTTAAATGCATCCATTATATGTTTAACCCTTCCTAACATATGAATCTCATCAATAAATAAAATTACATCTTTTTCTCGTTTCATCTCTTCAATGAATTTAATAATTCCTTCACTAGTAACTCCTCCAATTTTAGCTTTTAAATCGTTTAGACTAAATTGCAAAATTTTCTTCCCTTTAAGTGATACAATCTCATTTTTAGCAATACGCATTGCTATCCCATCAACTATTGCCGATTTACCTACACCGCCATCTCCTAATAAAACAACGTTGTTTTTATCTCTACGTGTGAGAACCATCTCTACTTTACGAATTTCTTCATCTCGTCCAATAACATCCATCAATTCACCGTTTTTAGCTTTTAAAGTTATATCGGTAGCAATATCATTTAATAATGAATAATCTGGGTTAGATAATTTAACAGAAATTTGAGATTCTTTTCTTATTTTTGAAGCTTTTTCCCTCTCAAGTTTGCCATCAGAAAAATCCTTATACAAAAACTTAGAATTTTTAAATACACCTAGTAAAAATTCTTCTGTGTGAATATTTCCTGTTAAGAGATATTGTTTATAAATAAGTTGATTTGCATTTGTTTCCCTCTCTTGAGAAATTCCATTTAGTATCCAGTATGAATCAATAACACCATCAGGTGCATTTTGTAAACGCATCTCCTCTGCAAAGTCAAAAATAGATTTCAAGTGTTCAGATATTGGAAAAGCATTACATTCTGTAAGGTAATATGAAGAAGACGGTTCTTTAATGATTTCTACTGGTGAAGAAACAATAATATCATTAATTATCCTTCTTCTAGAAAGTATATTTAATTCATCAACTTCTATAGAAGATCGATTTCTTCCATCAATAACTTTCCCATTAGAAAACTCTTTTAACAATTTACTTTTTGTTAAAGAATAATATCCTAAAGCATAACCCATACCTGTGTCACAAACATCTAGTATGCTGAATAAAATGTCTTGGCTTTCAATAACTTTATACTCTTTTTCAAGAATACGACTATTTAGTACTTCTAATGCAAGTTTTAGTTGACGGCTAACTTTGTAATCTATAATATTTTTTTCCGACATAAAAATTCTCCTTATACTATTTTCTTAATTACTTCCTTCGCTTCTTCATCTAAATATAATACTTCCGAATATTCCCCTTGCCCAGTTGACCAAGCAAAAAATTTTCCTTCAACCAATTCTTTTATATCTGATAGCGATAATACAATCATCTGTCCTCCATAATGTCTATTATGAAATTCTATTACTTCATTCATATTTGTTAGTAATTCAATTTCAAAAGTTTTTTCTATTTCTACTTTTCTCATTCTATCTTCCTTCTTTCACTTTTTATATCTCTATTATAAAAAACGAGGTAGACTTATTTTGTCTACCTCGTTTATTTTTTATAATTTTTTAATGTTTTTTCAAGTATTTCTTGCAACTCTTCAACTAACTTTTGAGGAGTTAATACAGTCACCTCTCCACCTTGCCCTAAAATCCATCTTTTGAGTCCTGGAGTATATTGTGTATCGATTTGAATCTTCATCTCATCTTTTTCTGCCGAAAGAATTGTATGATTTGGAAATTTGTCTAAAATAATTTCTGAATTCCCTTTATATATCAAAGTAATTCTAACCCTACTACCTTCAAAAGCATCAACTTTTTGATTACGAACATCTCCATCTTTATAAATTTTCCCATAGGATATATTTGGTTTTTTTTCATTAGATTTACTATAACTACTTATTCTATCAATTCGAAAGGTTGTATAGTTTTCATATTTTAGATGATAAGCAACTAAATAAAAATAATGAGCATCGTAGTATAAAGAAACCGGAAAAATAATATGAGTTTTCTTTTCTTTTAGAGGAGCATTATAGTCTATTTCTAACATTTGTTTACTCCGAATTGCCTCAGATATAAACCATACAGTTTCAATCCTATCTTTTTCATTTGTCAATGATTTATAATTAAAATGTTCATTTTCTATAATAGATTTAACCTCTTTCATTTCTTCACTCGAAAGTAATGCTAAAAGGCTTTCTAGCAACGAATTCATCTCTGATTTATTCAATGCTCTATTTTCTAAAAGTATCTTTGAAATAATCAAGATATATTTTTTATTAAAAGTAGTCTCCCCTAAAAAACGATAGGTATTATCAGAAGTATCGAATTTTATCTCTGTATTTGATATATGCTGATCTTGCAAAAAATTTTTCAAGATACTCATATCTCTTTGCACAGTCCTATTATCAATCCCAAATTTCTTACTTAATTGAGCTTTTGATAGCCTCTCGCCTGCTTGTAAACGGAAAAAGATTGTTAAAAGTCGTTCTTGTGGTTTCATATTAGACATTTAATTTACCTCTTTTTATCAACTTCGATTCGAGGTAAAAGGCTAGAAATTTCTTTAAAAGCATTATCTTTCATTTTTAAATATTTTTCATTTAATTCTAATTTTGTTAATGTTGTATCTTTTTTTAATTCTTGATAATCAGCTACAGATATTACATTACCTGAGGTAATACCTCCTCCCATAGGACGTAACTGACGGTAAAAAAAGTTATTTTCCAACTTTTTCAAAAAATCATTGGTATTGAAATCTTTAGCCTTCTTTTCCACTTCCGAAAATATTGTTTTAAATAATTCCTCCCAAGCACTATATTTACGCAAAACAATAACAGGTTTATCTGTTTCATCATTTAGATATATATAAATTCTTCTCAATATAATGTAAGCTCCCAAACGAGATAAGTCCGATTTGAGAAGAATTTCTCTTCCAATTCCATTGTTACCTAATTTTGGATCTTTACATGAGAAAGGATAAATTTCTACGTTACAAATTTTATCAGCAATTTCTTTAACAGCTTCTTTCTCATTCTTTAATTTTTTGAAATCTAATTTTTTATTTGTCTGAATTAGTTGAGAATAATATTCTTTAAGGTAATAGTAATCTTTTAATAATACTGTTTTACTTAGTTCTCCCTTATTTTCAAAATCAAAGTTACAAAACTCTTCTTTATTCTTATCTATTTTATACATGTGCTCAATTTCACGTCCTAATGCACTTTCATGATTACTATAAATAATCTTTTCAATTTGATTTTTTGAAATATCCTTATTCGCATTTTCCTCCAATTGATATCTTTCTTGTATTATTTCTTGAATAGGTTTACTTTTTGAAGAATTTTTTAAAACAGATTTTATTTTTTTAATTGTCTTTCTTTTACTATTATCTTCAGTCAATAGTTTATAGGTTTTATCATAATACCCATTCAAGTCAGTTTCTCTCAGTCCCCCATCAATTTGATTATCTCCATAACGCCCTAAATAACCTCGAGGATTTTCCATACAGTGAAAGATTACTGCATTGTCAATATCTCCATGAAAATGGGTCGGAATTTGATAACGCATATTCACATGTTTACTCTTATCTTTAACTTCCTTTTTAATTTTGTCATTACCTGATTTCTTCCACTGACTATCTTCATCTAAAATATCTAACCAAGAAAAATCATTAGTAGAATTATCATTATTGACATTATCTACAAAATCTTGAATTAACTTTTGACCTTCTGTTTTATGCCAAGGACTGAACTTTTCTAAAAATCTCTCTTTATTTTCTATATCTTTCATATCGAAACTTTCTGTATCAGAATCCTTAAATATAGTTTCAAAACATATCTTTAAATTTCTTTCTAAAATATCTCTTTCTTCTTTTGTTAATTTTTCTTCTTTATTTATTTTGTTATACATAATATACTTCTCCTAAATTAATTTTTTTATGTTAATTTTTTCAACAATTATATTTTACCATATTTAATGGACAAATAGTGTCTATATATAATTTTTTTTAATAATTTGATATTGACATTTACCTTTGATATTTATCTAATATATTAGATAAATCAATTACATTAAACTACTTATCTTAGTTTCTTTAGGATTTATTCTTATTTTAAATACCATAAGTATATATTTAGTTTCCATAGAATAATTGTTTGTCTTTTCAGTTATTCTATTATAAGATTTTTCATTATAACATAACTCAAACCTCGCTAAAAAGAAAACAATAAAATTAAAACAAAAATAGGGGAAAATCTAGGTCGCTTAATATAGCGTAGCTTCCTCCCTATTTTTCTAAATCAACCGCACTTGACAAAGAGCCAAAATTTTATCCACCCTGCAGATTTAACTTCTAATTTATTTTGAAAAGTATCCAAAATATTTTATATTATTTTAGGTCTGTATATAACGTTATAAATACTTTAAAAATAAGGTTTCTCTATTTAAGTTACTTTATTATTCTATTCCCCTATAATAATCACTATCTATTTCTCTATAAGGAGCTATATCCTGAACGTATTCTAATACTCCTTGAAATTCACCATTTTCATCATAAACACCTGCATAAGTGACATGAACAAACTTCCCTCTTGATTCTGATTTAAACCACATTTCATACTTGTCTTTTTTTCTATCTCGCAAGTTTTTCATTATAGTTTTAACTTTCTCTAGGTACTTGGGTGGATGACATAGTTCTACATTTCTACCTACTTGTCCTGGCGTGCGTTTAAAAATCATCTCTTCTTCTGAACAATGATCATTATAATATTGAAAAACTTCGTCTTTATTAACAAAAGTAATTTCCATCGGTAAATGATTTAATATTAAATCAATTTGATTTAATGATAGATAACCATTTCCTATTTTCTGAGGTGTATCCCTATTTAAAGTTTCTTCTTTAACTTCTTTTGGTTTATAGGTAATAGTAAACTCTCCTTCAGGAGTTTGAATTACTTTCGTTAATTCCCCTTCGCTTACTTCTATTACTTCACTGTCATCACTAGTAATTTGAGTTTCAAAATCTTCTCTATGAGGTATCCACTCTTCTTGAGGTCGAATTATTGCATAACCGTATGTAGCACTATCTTTAGCGATACTCAACCAATCGTCTTGAGTAAATGTTTCTAATAATATCATAAGAAGAATCGACTCTTCTTTAAAGATCATTTCCTCAAATTCTTTAACAAATACTTCAAATTTTTCTTTAACAGCTGTTATCTCTGCATTAGGTAGTTTTCGCGCTTCTTCTTTAGCTAATTCGAATAAATCTCTTATTTCATCATCAACACCCCACATAACCTTAGGTGGTGCATCGTGACCATATTTTTCCATTATAGGAAACATAAGTTCTTCTTTGCGTTTATAATGAATATCAAATTGCCCTAATAATTGCAACTGACGAAGCAATCCTTTTAAAACAGCTTCTTTTGTGTCCCCATCATCGAGCTTAGCATAGTTATCTAGAATTCGACGAACCCGAATAATTGCAGCTCTTAAAGCTAAATTTTCCTGTTTAAACACTTGTACAGGATGTCCTGGATGCTCACTATCTTCAACTTCTACAGTTTTTATCGCACCTTTAAACAAATTAGCATGTACATTACATAACTTCATAACATCTTCAAAAGTTACGCCAGAATCTGAATTCATAAGCTCATGCTCCATTAAAGATATCTCAATAGCAGATACTCCAGAAAAATGCTCATTGAATTCATCTTGAACAGATTCTGCAGATTCACCTTTATGAAGTCGTAATAGTATGTCGCGTAAAACTTCAATTCTCTTTGTAGCCATTAGTCTAATCCTACTACTTCATATCCATTAGCTTCTAATGTAGCAATAATTGTTTCAAGTTTAATTCCTGCTAGCTTCGAACCCATTCTAAGTGAAGTCTTTCTACCTACAGTATTTCTCATAATCGGATTAGCCAAAGGCTTAAACCCTAAATCTACTAAAATATCCAATACTTCTGGGTGTTTATCAACAACTTGTGCAACTGGTATACTCACATCAATAATATTATCCATTTCTCATTACCTCACTACCTTATATTATTAATACAATTATACCATAAGCCATTGATAATCGCTATCATTGCACAAAAAAAGTTTAAACAATGTATCATTATTTAAACTTTTTAAAATTATTATTATTATTAAATTATTCTATTAGCAATTTCAAGACTTTGCCTATACTGCTCTGCTTTAGGTATTTCTACAAACTGAACTGTAGCATTATGATTTGTTTTTACTACTTTTTCAATCTCCCCTAATGATATATTAAAGAATTCCTTTCTAAGATTTACTTTATTCACAGCATTTTTCTCAAAATGTTTATGCAGTATATTTTCTAGTGAAGGAGCATCATCACTAAAAATCATAGCATGAACATCAAATTCAAAGGGAACAGAAGCACTACTTAATTCTTTTATTCTATCCATCGGTTCAAGTCTTCGTGTCATACCAATTTTATAAATATTTTCACCAAATGAACCAATATTCGAAATAATATATACATATCCCGCTCTTGTATTTTGTTCTCGATTTAACACATCTTCTTTTACTTTTTCTAAATCTTTTATCTTTTCTTCTAAATCTTTAATTTTAGAAATATATAATTCTTTTTCAAGATCATTATCAGTCTTTTTAAGATAACTCATCAGTTTACTTATTTCATTATTAAACTGTTGTTCTTCTTTTTCAATTTTTCTTTTTGACTGTTCAATCTCACGTCGAACTTTTTCTTCTTCTACTAACTGTTCTCTAATTGCTTTTTGTTGTTCTTTCTCATCCTCTAACTTTTGCGCATGAGAGAATAACAACATAAGTTTTCTTAATTTAATATCTAAAAACTTTTCATTTATACTTACATTATCAACAGAAAATATTTTATTTAGCATCTCATAACTTCTAATAATTTTATTCCTTGATGAATCTACATTTTTAAAAGTTAAATTATTTAATATTAAGTCAGTTTCAGCATTAAAACATCTCAAAATTTGTTTTATTTGATTGTTAATATAACTTTTTTTGTTACTAAAGTTAGCATTTTCAATAGCTTCACCTTTAATTAATTCTTTTTCCTCTAAAGACAATAATGACAATTGATTTTTTATTTCCTCAGATGTTTCATATTCTATCTGACTTAATTCTACTTCTTTTATAAATAATTCCTTCTGGGAATCAACAATCTCTGCTTTTACTTCTTCAAGATTCTCTTTATTACGTTGAATTTCATCCTTTAACCTTGTTAATCTATCTTCCCACTCTTTTTGTTCGCTTTCTAGAGTTTGCCTCTTATTCTCTATATCATTATAAACCGCATTAACTTTCTTTTTTTGAGAACGATTATAAAAATAAAATATTATAATTAGAACAACTATTATTCCTCCCATAACTTTTCCATTCCTTTCATAGTCTTATTATAAAATAGTATTAAACTGAAAACTCAGCTTAATACTATTCTACTATAAATTATTTCTCCACTCAAGAAGTTTTTCTACATCTTCTTGTTTGATATAATCACTCGCTACAGCTTCTTCGATTAAATAGTTATAGTTAGTTAATGTGTGGTACTCTACTTTATCTGCTGCAAAGGCATCTTGTGCTTTCTTAAGCTCGTAACTAAATATCGCCACAACTCCTAGAACTACTGCCCCAGCTTCTTCTAAAGCTTTGGCTACTTTTAATGAAGATAATCCAGTTGAGATTAAATCTTCAATAATAACAACTTTTTGTCCTTCTAGTAATCTTCCTTCGATTTGATTTGTTTTCCCATGTTTTTTAGCTGAGTCCCTAACGTAAATCATAGGTAAATCTAATACTTCACTTACCCATGCAGCGTGAGGAATACCTGCTGTTGCAGTACCAGCTACTACTTCTACTTCTGGGAATTTAGCTTTAATTACTTCACTCATACCAGCTGCTATTTCACGACGAATCGCAGGATATGACATTGTAATTCTGTTATCACAGTAAATTGGTGATTTAATTCCAGATGTCCAAGTGAAATAATCATTTGGTCTTAATGCTACTGCTTCAATATCTAATAAGTGTTTTGCTATTTTTCTTTCTAATGCCATGTTCTTCTCCTTTATGTTAGCTGTATATCTAATTTTATTTTACAAATTGACCTTTAATAAGTTTATAAACTTCAAGTGGATTTTCTGATTTAGTTATAGAACGTCCAACCACGATATGTGTACTTCCTTCTTCATTAGCAACAGCTGGAGTCGCTACACGTTTTTGATCTCCTACTTCATCTGTTTCTAATCTTATTCCTGGAGTTACTTTTAAGAAATCATCTCCACAGTTTTCTCTAATTAATCTTGCTTCCCAAACTGATGAAACTACTCCATCAAGTCCTGCTTTTTTAGCTAGTTTAGCATAATTAATTACACTCTCTTCTAGAGATACAGCAATTAGTTGTTCGTCTTTCATCGCTTCTTCTGATGTTGAAGTTAATTGTGTTATCGCTATTACATTAGTATCTACACTACCGCCTTCAACCATTCCTCGTTTTGCTGCTTTAATCATTTCATAACCTCCTGCAGCATGTACTGTAAGAATATCAACTTTGAATTTTGCTAATCCTTTTGTCGCACCATAAACTGTATTAGGAATATCATGTAGTTTAAGATCTAAGAATATCTTATGTCCTAATTCTTTAATTTTTTCAATAACAACAGGTCCATTTTGTAGGTATAATTCCATCCCTACTTTTACAAATAATTTTTCTTCACCAAATTTTTCTAAAAAATTTAAAGTATCTTCCAAAGTTGGAAAATCTAACGCTATTATTACATCTTTATTCATAATATTTCTCCTTTTTATTTATATGCACGACCACGAAGTTCTAGTATATGTTCTACACCTAGTTCATCAAGCGCCGCTTCTAACTTATCGATAATTTTTGGGCAAGCATATGGATCTGCAAAATTCGCTGTACCTACCGCTACCGCACTTGCTCCAGCTGAGATAAAGTCAATCACATCCCACTCATCCATTATACCTCCCATACCTATAATAGGAATGTTAACAGCTTGGCTCACCTGATAAACCATTCTTATAGCTACAGGTTTCACTGCTGGTCCTGATAATCCACCTGTTACGTTCGCAATTATTGGTTTTCCTGTCTTTTTATCTAGTCTTACACCTACTAAGGTATTTATCATTGTAATACCATCAGCTCCTCCTTCTTCGACAGCTTTTGCCATCGCTACGATATCGGTAACATTAGGTGAAAGTTTCACATAAACAGGTACACTAGATACCTCTTTTACTTTTCTAGTTAAGTTTTTTGCTGTTTCAGGATCTGTTCCGAACTGAATTCCTCCATGCTTAACATTAGGACAAGATATATTTAACTCTAATGCATGAACATTCGGTGCTTTACTTATATGCTCCGCTACATAAACATAATCATCTATTTCACTTCCTGCCACATTAGCAATAATAGGAACATCATATTTTTCTAATTCTTTTAATTTAGTTTCTAATATCTCATGAACCCCAGGATTTTGTAGACCTATTGCATTCAACATTCCACTAGAAGTTTCAGCGACACGTGGTGTAGGATTTCCAAAACGTGGTTCTTTAGTGGCTGCCTTAATCATGATTGCGCCAAGTTTACTTAGATCATAAAAGTTAGCATATTCTAAACCAAATGCAAAGCATCCTGATGCTGGCATTACAGGATTTTTTAAATCTAATCCTGGTAATTTTACTCGTAATCTTTCGCTCATAAATTCCTCCTATAATGCTATTTCTTTCGAATCATATACAGGTCCATCGTAACATACACGTGAGATCGAACCATCGATTTTTTCACAAACACATGCATAGCATGCACCTACTCCACAAGCCATTCTTTCTTCTAAAGAAATATACCCCATCTTTTCTTCATCCATCTTAGTTAATGCTTTTAACATAGCAAATGGACCACAACTATAATACTTATCATAGTCAACTTCATAATTTTTTATAACATCAGTAACAAAACCTTTTTCTCCATAACTTCCATCAGCTGTAGCAACATAAGTTGTACCAAGCTCTGCAAATTTTTCTTCATAAAACACATCTTTCACATTATTAAAACCTAAAATATGTACAGTGTTTACCCCTTGTTTTCTAAATTGCTTTGCTAATTCATATAATGGTGGAACTCCAATTCCTCCACCTACTAGCAATGCAGTTTGCCCTTTTTCTAGCGTATAAACATCATATCCTTTTCCTAATGGTCCTAATACATCTACTAAATTACCTGCTTCTAATTCAGATATTTTCTTAGTACCTGCTCCATCTGCTCTGTAGACCATCACAAATGTATTTTTTTCTTTATTAATTTCACAAATTGAAATAGGTCTTCTTAATAAAAACTCATAGCTGTTACTTACTTTAATATTTACGAATTGTCCTGGTGTATTCATTTCTTTAACTACATCTCCTTGTAGTTCGATTCTAAATATTTTATCTGCTACTTGTTCATTACTGATTACTGTTGCTAAATAAGTATCCATCCAAATGCTCCTTCTGTAAGAAGAAGGGAAAAAACTTCCCCTTCTTCATCATTTTTTATTTTATAGTGGTAATATATCAAATGAGATTGATTCTAGTACTTTTAGTAGCGCATCTGCTGTATCTAATGATGTTAAACATACAACCTCTTGCTCACTCGCTACACGGCGAATCTTGAATCCGTCTTTTGTTACATCTTTATCTTTTGAAGTAGTATTTACTACTACATCCACATCTCCATTATATATAGCATCAAGTACACTGTAATCACTTTGATTAATTTTTCCTACTGGAGTAACTCTTAATCCGTGTTCATCTAGGTACTTAGCTGTTCCTTCTGTAGCTAATAAGTTGTATCCTAAGTCGAAGAATCGTTTTGCTATATTTAATGCTTCTTCTTTATCATCATCACTAATAGTGAATAAGATATTTCCTTGATCACTTACCTTGATTCCTGCTGCAAGAAGTCCTTTGTAAAGTGATTTTTCTAGAGTTCTATCACTTCCCATTACTTCTCCAGTTGATTTCATCTCAGGCCCAAGAGTAGTATCAACATCTTTTAGTTTTTGGAAACTAAATACCGGTACTTTAGTGTAAACATTCTGTACTTCTGGTAATAATCCTGTTTCATATCCTTTAGATTTTAGAGTTTCTCCAATGATAGCTCCAGCAGCAAGTTTCGCCATTGGAACTCCTGTGATTTTACTTAAGAATGGTACAGTTCTTGAGCTTCGTGGGTTAACTTCTAGTACGAATACTTCACCTTTACTTATTACATATTGAATATTTAATAATCCAACGATGTTTAATCCTTTTGCTAATTTAATTGTATATTCTATTAACTTAGCTTTTTCACCTTCTGTCAGTGTTTGAGGTGGATATACTGCTATTGAGTCTCCAGAGTGAACCCCTGCTCTTTCGATATGCTCCATAATACCTGGAATAATTACTGTTTCTCCATCACTAATAGCATCTACTTCTATCTCACGACCTACTAAATATCTGTCAGTTAGTACTGGGTGTTCTGGTGTAAGTTTTACGGCTGTTTTCATATAACGACGTAATTCAGCTTCTTCATAAACTATTTCCATAGCTCGTCCACCTAGTACGTATGATGGTCTTACTAATACAGGGTATCCAATTTCTTCTGCATTTTTAACTGCTGTTTCTACATCAAATGCAGTTTTCCCAAGTGGTTGTGGAATATCTAGTTTATGTAATAATTCTTCAAATTTATCTCTATCTTCTGCATTATCGATTTCTTCTAAAGCTGTACCTAGAATTTTCACGCCATGTTTTTCTAATTTAGCAGCTAGGTTAATCGCTGTTTGTCCACCAAATTGTACTACAACTCCAAGTGGATTTTCATGATTAATTATCGCCATTACATCTTCTTCAGTTAGTGGCTCAAAGTACAGTTTATCAGAGATTGTAAAGTCTGTAGAAACTGTTTCTGGGTTGTTATTAACAATGATTGCTTCGTAACCAGCATCTTTAATCGCCATTACCGCATGTACTGTTGCATAGTCGAACTCTACACCTTGTCCGATTCGGATAGGACCAGATCCTAGTACAACAATTTTTTTCTTATCGCTAACGATTGATTCTTCCTCTTGTTCATAACTTGAGTAGAAGTATGGTGTTTCTGAAACGAACTCAGCTGCACATGTATCAACCATTTTGAATACTGGAGTTATTTTATTCTCTTGACGAAGGTTGTAGATATCATCTTCTGTCACTCCCCATCTGTGAGCAATTACCTTATCAGAGAATCCGTATTTTTTAGCATATTCTAGTAAATCTACATTTCCAACATTGTCTTTTAATTCATGCTCAATATCGATGATATTTTGCATTTTCTCTAAGAAGAACATGTCAATTTTTGTAATATCGTGAATATCTTTTGTGCTTTGTCCACGTCTTAAAGCTTCTCCGATAAAGAATAATCTTTCATCTCCAGCTTGTTTAATCTTGTCAATAATTTCTTCTAATGTGAAATCATCTCCGTTAGGTAATCCTAGGTGGTGCACTCCATATTCTAATGAACGAATAGCTTTTAGTAAACTTTCTTCATAAGTTCTACCCATCGCCATTACTTCACCAGTAGCTTTCATTTGTGTTCCTAATTTTCTATCCGCATTTTCAAATTTATCAAATGGGAAACGTGGAATTTTACTTACTACATAATCAAGCGTTGGTTCGAAACAAGCATATGAGTTTTGTGTAACTGGGTTTATAATTTCATCAAGAGTTAATCCTACAGCAATTTTCGCTGCGATTTTCGCAATTGGATATCCTGTTGCTTTTGAAGCTAAGGCTGATGAACGAGATACCCTTGGATTAACTTCGATAATATAGTATTTGAATGAATTTGGATCAAGTGCAAGTTGTACGTTACATCCACCTTCAATTTTTAAAGCTCTAATAATTTTTAATGATACATTACGTAGCATGTGATACTCTCTATCTGTTAATGTTTGAGAAGGTGCTACTACTACTGAGTCTCCCGTGTGAATCCCAACAGGGTCAATGTTTTCCATGTTACATACAACAATCGCTGTATCATTAGAGTCACGCATTACTTCGTATTCAATTTCTTTAAATCCTGCGATAGATTTTTCTAATAAACATTGAGTAACTGGTGAATAGTGTAATCCACTACTTACGATTTCTTCTAAATCTTTCTCATCGTAACAGATACCACCACCTGTTCCTCCCATAGTGAAGGCAGGACGAACGATTACTGGATAACCTATTTCAGCAACGAAATCCCTAGCTTCGTCTAAATTTGTAATAATTGCTGATTCTGGAACTGGTTCGTTTAGTTCATTCATTAGGTTACGGAATAATTCTCTATCCTCTGCTTGTTCGATTGAACTTAATTTCGTTCCTAGTAATTCAACTCCGTATTTATCTAAGATTCCACTTTTGTGCAGCTCTACCGCAAGGTTAAGCCCCACTTGTCCTCCTAATGTTGGAAGTAATGCATCAGGTCTTTCTTTTCTGATAATTTTACTTACAAACTCAAGAGTTAAAGGTTCCATATAAACTTTATCTGCAATTTCTTTATCAGTCATTATTGTCGCTGGGTTAGAGTTAACTAAGATAACTTCATACCCTTCTTCTCTTAAAGACAGACACGCTTGAGTCCCAGCATAGTCAAACTCTGCTGCTTGACCTATTGTAATTGGTCCAGATCCTATTACTAGTATTGTTTTTATATCATTACGTTTTGGCATTTTTATTCTCCTTAATTTTGCATTGATACTCTATAATTTCTCAGGTTATTTCCTATTTGTTTTCTTTAAATTCTCTCATATAATCTATAAACTGATCGAATAAGTAGTTAGGATCGTGTGGTCCTGGTGATGCTTCTGGGTGATATTGTACTGAAAATACTGGGTATTTTTTGTGACGTACCCCTTCACATGTTTTATCATTTACTGATAAGTGTGTAAGCTCTAAATCTGTATCTTTTAATGATTCGATATCAACACTGAAACCATGGTTTTGTGAAGTAATATCAACTTTTCCAGTTATTAAGTTTTTAACTGGGTGGTTAGCTCCACGGTGACCAAATTTAAGTTTGTATGTTTTCGCTCCTGATGCTAATGCAATAAGTTGGTGTCCCATACAAATTCCAAAAACTGGAATTTTCGGCATAACTTCTTTAAGCATCTCGATTGTTTCTGGTACATCTTCTGGATCTCCAGGTCCATTACTTAACATAATTCCATCTGGATTAAGTCTGAAGATTTCCGCAGCAGTTACATTGTGAGGTACAACAACGATATCACAATTACGTTCATTAAGTTCTCTTAGTATTCCTGATTTCATACCGAAGTCTACTAGTACTACTCTATATCCATTTCCTGAAGATAAGAAAGCTTTTTGCGTTGAAACTTGTTCAATTTGGTTCGTTGGTAAGTCAGTTTTTCTAAGATTTTCTAATTGTTCTTCTGGATCCATGCAAAGGTCAGTGATTATTCCTTTGATTGTACCGTGTTCTCTTATTTTTCTTGTTAAACTACGTGTATCAATTCCTGAAATCCCTGGAATATTAAGTTCTTTTAACACTTCATCTAAACTGTATTCTGTTCTAAAGTTAGATGGTTTTTTACAAACTTCCCTAACGATAAGTCCTTTAATACTAGGATTAATTGTTTCAAAATCGTCTCTGTTGATTCCGTAGTTTCCGATTAATGGATAAGTAAATGTTACTATTTGTCCATTGTATGATGGATCAGAAAGTGTTTCTTGATAACCCGTCATACCTGTGTTAAATACTACCTCTCCTGCTAGTGCTTTGTTAGCACCGAATCCATATCCTTTATATACTGTTCCATCTTCTAAAATTAGTTGTCTATCGTAACTGTACATCTTTGTTCTCTCTTTCTAAGTTTTTTATTTTTTAAACTTCAAATACTTCACTATCTTTGTATGCAACTTGACCTTCGCATAATGTTAGTACTGGGATTCCATAAATTTCTTCTCCTACGTACGGTGTGTTTCTACCTTTAGATAAGAATTTTTCTGGATCAATTTTTAGTGATTTTTCTAAGTCGATTACTACTAAGTCTGCAAAACCACCTTCTTCTAAACGTCCATATGGTAAGTCGAAAGTATCTGCAACTTTTTCCGTCATCAGCTTAACTAGTAAGTCTAGTGAGAATACTCCTGTTTTTACAAACTTCGTATAAAGTTGGCTGAATGCTGTTTCACTTCCAACAATTCCAAATGCAGCTTTTCTCATCGATAAGTCTTTCTCATGAGTAGCATGTGGAGCGTGGTCTGTCGCTATTACATCGATTGTTCCATCTAATAAACCTGCGATAAGAGCATTTCTATCTTCACGTGCTCTTAGCGGTGGATTCATCTTCCACATTCCGTTATCTTCTGGAATATCCATTTCATCACTTATTAGGTGGTGAGGACACACTTCACAAGTTACTTTAATTCCTGCTGCCTTCGCTTCTCTTACTACCCTAACTGATTCTTTAGTAGATACGTGACAAACGTGGTAGTGACATCCTGCTGCTTCAGCTAAAAGAACATCACGTGCAATCTGAACACTTTCACATACTGAAGGAATTCCTGGTAAGTCTAATTCACGACTTCTACGTCCACAGTGCATACATCCACCGCGGATTAATGAGTTATCTTCACAGTGAGCTACGATTGCTTTATTTAATTTAGCAGCAACCATCATTGATTCATACATCATGTTAGCATCCTGTACTCCTCTACCGTCATCACTAAAGGCAAACACATGCTCAGCTAATTCTTCAAAATCAGCATATTCTTTTCCTTCTTCACCTTTTGTTATAGCTCCAAATGGTATAGCTCTAATTACTGAATCACGTTCGATAATATCTAGTTGTAATTTTAGGTTCTCATAGTTATCTGGTACTGGATTTAAATTTGGCATTGGCATTGCTGTAGTAAATCCACCACGAGCTGCTGCTCTTGAAGCATGATAAATGTTTTCTTTGTATTCAAATCCTGGTTCTCTCCAGTGTACGTGAACATCTATAAATCCTGGTGAAATAAATTTCCCTTCTAAGTCTAGTACCTTAGCTCCACTTTCTTCGATGTTCTCAGAGATTTTTACGATTTTTTTATCTTCAACTAAAATATCTCTTTCTACTAACACACCATTTTCTAAAATTTTACCGTTTTTTAAAAGTAACATATGCTTCTCCTCTTTATAAGTTATTATCTTTAATTATTTTTTCTATCATTGCCTGTCTCATGAACATTCCATTTTTCATCTGTTCAAAGATTACTGATTTAGGTGCTTCAACTAGTTCCGAAGCTATTTCCATATCTCTATTAACAGGTGCTGGATGCATCACTATTGCAGATTCTTTTAATCTTTCATAGCGCTCTTTAGTTAATCCAAAGTTATTATGGTATTCATCTTTACTTAGTCCCATCTTAGAGTCATGTCTTTCATGTTGAACTCTTAGCAACATACAAACATCAACTTCTCCAACTACTTTATCAAAGTCTACTACTTCTCCAAGTGTCTCGTCTTTGAAAATATCAGGACAAACAAATCTTACTCTTGCCCCTAATCTCGTAAGCATGTTGTAATTACTTCTAGCTACTCGAGAATTTTTTATATCCCCTGCGATAATTACATTAAGATTTTCGAACGTTCCAAACTTCTCGTACATTGTCATTAAATCAAGCAAACATTGACTTGGGTGTTCTCCACTACCATCTCCTCCGCTTAAAATCGGAATATTTAAATTAGTCAGTTCATTGTAATAAGCATCTTGACCATGTCTAATAACCAACATGTTGCAACCTAACATTTCTAGTGTTTTGCAAGTATCGTATAAAGTTTCACCTTTATTTACTGACGATGTTGAAGCCTCGAAGTTTATAACATTTAATCTATGTTTGTGCTCAGCTACCTCAAAACTATGTTTCGTTCTAGTTGAATTTTCAAAGAATAAGTTCGCTACATATAGGTCTTCTCTTGGTTCTACCTGCTTACCATTTTTCAACTCTAAAGCTCTTTCTATCAGCTGATAAACTTCTTCATTTGTTAAGTCTGACATTTTTACTATATTTCTCATAGTGCTTCCTCCATTTTGTATAAAAAAATACCTTGTATCCATTTGGCTACAAGGTATGACTGTTCATCAACTATTAAATTCAAGTTATTATCTGGGCATAGTTATACCTAAATATAGCTATACTCAAATAAAGTATAAACTTTAAATTCAATCCCTTGTTAGCCTCTCTGGACTACCTTAAAAAGATTTTATATTTAAATTAATAATATTTCTTCAACATCATCTACTTCATTTAAATGAACTTGTACATTTTCTTTTCTTGAAGTAGGAATATTTTTTCCAATATGATCTGCTCTAATTGGCAGTTCTCTATGTCCCCTATCTACAAGAATCGCAAGTCGAATTGCTTTTGGACGACTAGCATCCATAATAGCATCTATCGCTGCTCTTACCGTTCTTCCTGTATAAAGAACATCATCTACAATAATTACAACTTTGTTTGTCAAATCAAGTTTAAAACGTGGAACTTTTATTTCAGGTTCTTCACTTATTTTTTCTAAATCATCACGATAAAATTTTATATCAAGTGTTTCTACTGGAATATTAGTATTTTCAATTTCTTTGATTTTTTGTTTTAATCTTTTGGCGATATGAATCCCTCTAGTTTGAATACCTACTAAAACAATATCATCTAATTTGTTTTGTTCGATAATTTCATTCGCAATTCTAGTAATCATTCTAGAAATCATTGTTTCGTCGAAAAGAATTCGTTTTTTCATACTTCACCTCAAAAAAATAGCCTACTCTATTGAGCAGGACAGCATAAATAAACTTGGTTTTCCAATTAATAAATCTTTGCTGACCTCTCTGGATCACATTAAAGATGTGTTATTCAAATTATCAATATTATATACCATAATAAGAGATTTGTCAAATGCATAATGGATTATTAGAGCTAACAAATATCCCTGTAAATTCCTATAGTAAATTCCAGTTTAAATAAAAAACTGGAATTTAACCTAAAACTATTTTTTAACTGAAACTTAAGTTGAGACTTCAATGATGTCATTCCCAGTATCCTAAAAAGAGCTAGATAATAAAATACTAATAGATTTCTTTATTATTTACTACAATTTTTCTAAAAAGCCCTTTGATTTCAAATGTTAATGATAATTCTTAATTTAAAATTGACCAATAACAACAGCAGTAGCTCTATCTAATGTGATTGAATCCACTGCATCTAATAATTCATTATAGTAAAAACCATCCTCTAAACCTGTTTTATCTGATAATGCGAAAACTTCAATTGTGTATCTATGATCCTTATCAGGTGGTGTTGGTCCAACAAAAATTGAATCAATTTCAGTAAAATCCATCCCCAATAGTGGACTAGAAAAACTATTTTTCCCCTGTTTAATAGAATTTTTATAATCTAAACTATAGTTTTCAGGAATAATAACCTCGTTATCCACTACCTCTATATCAGTGACAAGCCAATGAATCCATGGGAACGAACAAACTGGAATAGCATCATAGTCTATTAATGTAATAGCTACATACTTTGTTCCTTCTGGCAACTCTGTTATCTCAAACGGAAATGAACGTACTGGATTATTCTTAATAACATCACCAGGTTCTGCTTCTTTCCCAAATCGTTTAGGTAAAATATTTTCATTAAAAGGTAAGTTAATCTTCATTTTCAATCTCCTTTACAGATAAAATTAAATAATATATGAATTATATTATAAATTCAATAAACATGTCAAGGGTGAAGGAAACTCGCCAAAAAGCTAGACAAACTTATTAACTCCTCAAATAATAAAGTGATTCTAAAAAAGCTTTTATAAAGTTGTATTTACATATCAATAAACCACCTCGTCTATGAATTCTCATAAAAATTTTGAATCAAACACTTTATTTTTCGCCTAAATATACTATAATTTTAGGCGATTGTTAAGGACTTAGGCGATTATTTATGTTCTTTGCTTTGTACTTTTGAATTAGTCCTGTCAATAACTATTCTAATTAGTAACTAATCAACGGCTTATTTACTAAATTTATTCATCCTTATCCTTTTCTTTCCATCTTGCACTTGCAACTGCAGCCGAGACAAAACCTAATATTAAGAATGCAGCTATAACAATTTTTATCATAATTTTTTCTCCTAAATGTATTATTAACTTCTAATTTACTCAAATTTTAAAACTTCTTTATTCGTGATGTTAATAACCTTCGTTGCAACATTATCGATAAATTCCATATCATGACTGACCATAATTAGTATGCCAGGATATTTCTTTAATATCTTCTCTACCGCTTCTATCGCAACAACATCTAAAAAGTTAGTTATCTCATCTAATAACAGTACATCTGTTTTTCTAAAAAGTAAACTTACGAAATAAAGTTTAACTTTCTCCCCTTTGCTTAAAACTGATATCTTCTTATTGATATTATCACCTCTAAAATTTAGTAAAGCTAATATATTTCTAAGTTCTATATCATCTAGTGTAGTAGATTCTTTCACAAATTCAAACAATGTTTTTTCTTCTTTAAAAATATCGAAGTTATTTTGTTCAAAATATGCTACTTGCAAAGAATTAGGAATAGAATTTTTCACATATTTTAAAAAAGTAGTTTTCCCTGAACCGTTTTTTCCTTTAATTAAAATCTTATCACCACTAGAAAAAGTAAAACCAGGTGATGACCAGAGAAACTTCCCATCTATTTCACAGCTTTTCGCATCAATACAAAAACTCTTGTTATGAGTTTCCTTAAATATCTCTAAAAATTCAATATCATACTTATCTTTTAACGGCTTAGGTTTAATATTAGCCTGCAACTTATCTTCTTGTCTTGATATTTTTTTCTGTAATCTCTTTTCGTTTTTTGAAATTTTATTTTTTACACTTATAATTCTATAATCTGATCCACTCATATTCTTTGGCTTTCCAGATTTTTTCCCCTGTTCCTCTTTCATCTCTTGGATGCTTTTCTTTATCTTCTTAGCTTCTTTATTGTACTTTTGTAGTTCAGCTTCATACTCAGTAGTTTCAATTTCTTCTTGAAACTTGTACTCATGATAATTCCCATTAAATTCTCTCACAGTATTATTTTCAATTATCCATAACTTAGTACAAACATTATTTAAGAAATTTCTATCATGACTTGCTATACAAAAAGTCGCTGGAGTTCTTTTTATAAGATTAGCTATTTTATTAGCATTATTATAATCTAAGTAAGTTGATGGTTCGTCTAGTAAATATAGCTCCACATTAGATAATAAACTACCCCTAATCTTACTTACAACAACTTCTCCTCCACTTTTTTTAAGAAGAGAATTTTCTCCAAATTCTAAAAACTCTGATGAAATGTTATTTTCATCTTTAAGCAAGTCATCTATATATTTTAACAGGGTTGTCTTCCCTGAACCGTTTTTCCCTATTAAACCAATAATATCACCAGTATTTATACTCAATTTTTCAATTTTAAATAATATCTTCCCTTGTTTTTCAAACTCTATGTTTTTAATATTTAATATTTGCATACATTAACTCCTTTTTAATAAAATCTCTCTATTAATCTAATGTATCCATGCTCCCACCTCCGAATTGAGTTTTACTAGTGTCTATTTAACTCATATTATATCAAAAATAAAAACAATTGAAAACATTTTCTTAAACTATTCTCTATTTATTAAAATATTTGTGCTATAATTGTATTTATAATTAAAAAAAGTAATCTGGAGGTTTTTATGATTGAACAAATTATACAAAATGAACTTGAAAAATTTTATCCAGAAATGATTGAACTTCGTCGCTATATGCATATGCATCCTGAAGTTTCATTTAACGAAAAAAATACAGCGAGATTCATTAAAGAATATTTAGAAAAAATTGGTATTACTGATATTAAAACAAACGTCGGCTTAAATGGTGTAGTTGCAAGAATTAAAGGACAAGATTCTTCAAAAACAATCGCTTTTCGAGCAGACTTTGATGCTCTACCTATTAATGATGCTAAAGATACTCCTTACAAATCTACGATTCCTAATGCAATGCATGCTTGTGGACATGATGGACATACAACAGCATTACTTGCAATGTGTAAAGTTTTGATACAAAATCAAGAAAAACTTCCACACGATGTTGTCGCAGTTTTCCAATACGGTGAAGAACAAGCTCCAGGTGGTGCAAAACC
>ERZ772920.350-NODE-350-length-26467-cov-4.840603_pt1 | contig 26467 bp, 17 predicted proteins | sample MGYA00511469_ERZ772920 | MGnify/ENA primary metagenome ERZ772920 (study PRJEB29015, sample SAMEA2738069) | human oral metagenome | biome: human oral; feature: human-associated habitat; material: saliva | place: China | collected 2216 ... | reverse complement strand
TTCAAGAGTTGGCGCTCGGAAGACTTTTGCGAAGAATCGCTCACCTCTAGCTACCGCTTAAATTTTAACACGAGAGTGCATGCGCACCGCAAGAACCGATATGCCAGAACCTACCGAGCCTCAATACCGTCGGGGAGGTCATCGCTGGTGAGATAGTAACCGTTGGGCCAGATAACGCTCCAGGTGACGGCTCCGCTGCCGCCTTGATCCCCCGAAGAACGCGCAACCGCGCGAACAACAAATACGCTCTGTGGCTTATCCATACCCGGAATCCTGACCTTAGCTTCGCGGTAATCCCGCACCTGAATATAGGTGCCGGGTTCGGGGTAAAGCCATTTACGCGCGTACTGCTCTGCCTCCTGCATGGTCTTCAGGCGTACCTTGGAATAGTCGAATGTGCAGTCAGCCTCTCCATCTGCCACCTGCTGGTAGGAGACGTCCTCCGGGCATGTGGGTTCTTTCCCCGGGGATGCGCTGGCAGACCCACTGGCACTGGGGGCGGCGCTTGTTGTATCGGCTTTATGTTGTTCCTGCCCAGCGTCAGATGAAGTACTCGGAGACGGTTTGGCAGTATTCGTTGCGGAGGGCGAAGCAGATTCCGAGGGCGAATCCTGCGCTCCCTGCGACTGCTGCGGCTGTTCCGGTGCGGGTGCCGCCTGCGCGCTCTGCTCAGAAACCTGCGGGGTCTGTACCGGGGCGCTTGATGCTGGCGCGGAACTTGTGGATACGCTGGGCGTCGCCGTTCTGTCGGGTGTAGCCTCGTTCCGCTGTGTGCCTTTATAAAGCAGGAACATCAGGGTCAAGAACGCCACAATCGCTAGTGCTATGAGAGCGTATTTACGAAATTTTGCCACGGAGTCAACCTCGCCATCGGTGTAAGCACTGAGGGTTTTTCTTTAATGGTATCCGTGGAAACTATAAATATGTAGGGGTTTTCCCTTCCGGTATAAATACAGGGTTTTGCGGTGGGTAACTGCAACAATTAAGAATATGACTACTGCAGAAACCAGCACTGAAACTCCAGCGGTATCCACCAAAAATCTGTTCAAAACCTACGGTCGGGGTGAGGCAACTGTGCACGCCCTGAATAATGTCACTATTGATTTTGAGCGGGGTAAGTTCACCGCGATTATGGGTCCTTCAGGCTCGGGTAAATCAACGCTGATGCAAACCCTCGCCACGCTGGATACTCCCGATCATACTCCAGAGACCAGCATCCGTATTGGTACCACCGAACTGTACGGGCAGAAGGATAACCAGCTGACCGAGTTCCGGCGTGAGCACGTGGGGTTTATCTTCCAGGCGTTTAACCTGGTGCCTACCCTGACCGCTGGGCAGAATATTGATTTGCCGCTGGGGTTGGCGGGTAAGAAGCCGGACCCGGTTTGGCGTGAATACCTGGTCAAAACCCTCGGTCTGTCGGATCGGTTAGGTCATCGCCCCGAGCAGCTTTCAGGTGGTCAGCAGCAGCGTGTTGCTATTGTACGTGCGCTGTTGTCGCGCCCGGAGGTGGTGTTTGCTGATGAGCCCACCGGTAACCTCGACTCAAATTCGGGTGCTGAGGTGCTCAGGCTATTGCGGGATGCCGCCACTGAGCAGAAACAGACGATTCTGATGGTCACCCATGATGCGCATGCTGCTTCGTATGCTGATCGTGTGGTGTTTTTAAAGGATGGTGCGATTGCTGGGGAGATGCTGAATCCTACGCATGATGCTGTGCTGCAGGCGATGGGACAGCTGGAAGGGTAAAGCATCCGCACATCTAACAGGAGGGGAAATAGCCGCATGTCTACTATGTCTAAACGAACTAATACATCTCTGAATACGGTGGCGCGCTCTAACTTGCGCGCTTCTAAAGGTAAGTACGTTCTGACTGGCATCGGCATAGCGGTTGCCTCATTCTTTATTGCCGCCATTATTGTGCTCCTCGGCTCGCTACAGGGAACTATAGATGCCGCGATAGGAGATGCGCTCTCAGAGGACGATAACGTGGTCCTCTCGGCTGGAACTAACAACCCAAATAATTACACGGCGAACCATTACCTCACGCCCGAAAATCTCGACACGATCACCAACGACCCTTCGGTTCAGCGCACCTGGGTCATATATGACGGGCAGGGTAAACTCGGCACCGGAGAAAACTCAGCAAAGGTGCGGTATACACCGGCTCCCACCGACACCGAGCTCTTCCCATTCCCCATTGACGGCAAACTGCCGGGCACAGACACCGAGCTGTTGATCTCAAAAGAATTCGCTGAAAAACACAACCTGCACCTTGGCTCAACGGTGACCTCACCGGATGTCGTGGCAGCTATTACCGACCCTAATACCGGTGCCACCAAGGAATACACCATTGCTGGTATTTTCGACACCGGGTTCTCCGGCTCATTCTCAAACGATAACGTTTATATTGGTGGTACCTCCTATCAGAACGCGGCAGATGAGGCGCTCAAACAGCTTGACCCGAAATCTATGGAGGCAGCACAGCTACCGCACCCTAGCATGACGTTCGTCCAGTTCAAAGGTGACGATGACGCCCACGCACGCACCGAGCTACAGAAAAAGCTAGCTACCGGTGATCAGAATACCGAACCCGTGGTGAAGTCAGGTGGGGAGTACCTGCAGGATCTCAAAGAAGAAACCTCACAATTCTTTGCCTTTATCGGCGTGATTCTAGGGGCGTTCGCGGCGCTCGCCCTGCTGGTCTCATCTTTCGTTATCTCGAATACGTTCGCAGTGCTGGTCGGTCAACGCATCCGCGAGTTGGCGCTACTGCGTACTCTAGGTGCGCACGGGAAATCCCTGGTGCGCATGCTCTTAGTTGAGGCGCTCGTGGTGGGGGTTGTTTTCTCCGCTATCGGCGCTGCGCTCGTCTATCCGGTCGCTGCGCTCGCCGGTGTGCTGTTTAAAGATTTCATGGTCTCGTATAACCCGCTGGCGTTCGTGGTGGGTGTGGTGGTCTGCACGCTCGTAACGGTTGTTGCATCGCTCGCCCCGGCACGTAGCGCCCTGAATATTTCGCCCATCAGCGCCTTGGGGGAGGGTACCGCCCAAGCCGTGAAGAAGCCGGGCATTGCGGGTCTGATCCTGGGTCTTATCGCCGCCGTTGCAGGGGCAGCAGCAGTGTGGCAGTCGCTGAGTCTGACCGGCACACCGGATGCAGGTATGCAACAAAGCGGCGCTGGGGTGCTGTTGGTCATGGTTGCGGCGTTGCTTTTGGGCGTTGCCGTGTTCTTACTCCTGCCGTGGTTGTTGCCGCCGCTGATTCGCGTGTTTGGTTCGGTGATTCGCTCCCAGACCGGGAATCTGGCAGTCGCTAACGCGCTGCGTTCGCCTAAGCGCACGGTTTCGACCGGGCGTGCCGTATTGGTGGGTGTGCTCGTGGTGTCTGCAGTACTGAGCGGGTACTCCATCATGACTGCATCGACGGCGAAGTCCATGGAACGTGCCTATCCCGTCTCGGCGACGGCAACCTACGGGACCGGTGGCGGTACGGGAGCTGAGAGCCTTGCTAAGGCGCACTCGGTTGCCGATAAAGTGCAGGGGATTAAGAATGTCGAAAGCGTTGCGGTGGCTCCAGCCGCCGGTGCCCTAGAGTACACCCTCACGTCGAAAGACGGCAGCCAGTCAATGAGCAACACCGCGAGTATGGTGGCGCTCAGCCAGGAAGACTTCGCCAAGGTTATTCCGGCTGAGGGCAAGTACCCGACTGAAGATAACACGGTGCTCGTGCCCGAATCCCTGTATAACAATGCGGGCTTTGACGATTCCACCCGTCTGAAGGCACGCGGACCCTTAGGAGAGATCGAACTCAAGCCTATTAAGTCGACCAGTAAGATCGCGAATCTGTACGTGGTGAACCCAGCCACCGGTGCTAAACTGCAGAACCCGGATGACCCGCAGCCCTTGACTCCGCAGCAGCCTGGAGAAGCTGGGGAACAGCCCCAAGGCTCAGCCGCGCAGGAGCAGCGGGGCGCATCCGCTGCCCCAGGGGGTATGAATCCCTCAGCCGGGGCGGAGACTATGGTGCTGGTACACGCTAAATCCCCGCTGACCGCTACTGAGAACTCCACGCTACAGGATCAGCTTAATAAGGCTAATGACGGCAACGAATTCACCGGCGGTCTACAACAGCGCGGTCAGCTCGATCAGGTTCTGACGATCATGCTGGGGATTACCCTGGGTCTTCTCGCCCTCGCCGTAGTGATCTCGGTGATCGGCGTGGCAAATACGATGACTCTCTCGGTCAATGAACGCCGCCGCGAGAATGCGATGCTGCGTGCATTGGGGCTCTCCCGCAAGCAGCTGCGCCGCATGATTTCGGCGGAGGCAGTACTGATCACCCTGGGCGCGGTGGCGTTGGGTATCCTTGGGGGCGTCTTTATCGGTAGCGTGAGCGCAAAGGTGGTGCTTGCTGCAACAGACCAAAAGGTGGAGTTCGTGCCGGATCTGCCGTATCTGGGTCTGGCGCTGATATTGCTGGTGGGTCTTGCATCAGCATTGGTTGCATCCGCTCTGCCGGCGGCACGGTCGGCTCGGATGTCGCCGGTGGAAGGACTCGGCAGCTAGCTAGTCTACGCTGAGCCCATACTTTTGTCATGGTTGTGCTTTTGTCAAACGACCGTAACCATGACAAAAGTATGGGAGGACAGCAGGGAAAAGCGGGGAGGCGACAGCGATAATCCCGCCGCTTCGGCTGCTCAGGCTACTTATCCGTCACCTTGATGTGCCCCATAGCGCCGCGTTCCATCTCGGCGAACTGGTGATTCACGAACGTGTACGTGCCGGGTTCGCGGAACTGCATCTCAACGAACCCGCCCTGCGCTGGATCCAAATCGAGTGCCTGCGAGTGACCGCCGGTTTCCCCATACGGGTCTCTGCCGTCCCGAAGCAGGTAGCCACCTTCCTTATAGACGGTGTCAAATTGTGAGCCGACCACGTGGAAACTCATGCCCTTCGACGGTCCCGCAGCCAGCAGCCAGATGCGCACGCGCTCGCCGGTTTTCACCTCCAAAGGCTGATTCACGTACTGGGTGGCATGCCCGTTGAACATGGTGAGCGAGGGGGTGCCCGCCGCAATGCCATCAGAGGAAACTTCGGCGAGCTTATTGCCGTCAGCCGCAGTCTGCCCCGTATCGGTCAGGTATGTTTCATTCTGAACCATCACATACTCATGATCTACCGGTTCCAGATTCGGCGGGTCGATAATGACGGCACCGTACATGCCCGCCGCCATATGCAGGCTCATGGGCGCGGTCGAGCAGTGGTACAGCCAAATACCAGAGCCGGTAGCCTCAAAACGGTAGGTCAGTTTCTCGCCCGGGGCAATGGTTTTCATCGTGTTATCGGGCGAAACCATGCCCGCGTGGAAGTCGAGCGAATGCCCCATCGAACCGTTGTTCTCCAGGGTAATCTCGAAGACGTCGCCCAGCTTACCGTGCAGCACCGGGCCCATATACGAACCGTTGAATGTCCATGCCTTCACATCAAGCCCGGGTGCAATTTCGCGGTCGAGCTCCTGCACATCCATGGTCATCTTGTGCACGGTCTTACCGTCACGTTTCTCGCCCGCAGGCACGGGACGCAGCACCGGGTCACGGCGCTCATGATCTTTGCCGGGGGATGCGTGCATATCAATATTCGCGTTCTGCGCGGTCAGCAGGTTCGTATTTGTGCCCGAGCCATTTGACCCGTTATTACCGCCGGAACCACCCCCGTGATGCCCGTTCGCCTGCAGGTTATTGCCGGTGGTTTTCACATGAAATACCATGCCCTGCTGGCGGTGCCCGGCAACCGAGCACCAGCCCTCAAGGTCGGAGGTCACCACGCCAACATCCACGCTCTTAGTCTCGCCGGGGTTCAGCGTTCCGGTTTTCGTGCCGTTGGCGAAGGTGAGGTCGTGGGTCATGCCCTGATCGTCGTTCGTCACCTCAATCACCAGGCGGTTACCCACCGGAACCTGCGCGGTATCGGGCGTAAACCGGTAGTTTGAGGTTGCCTTGACCTTCAGCGTTGTGGTCTGCCCCGTGCCGGTCGCCGTAGAACCACCTATAAAGTTGAAGCCTACCGAGCTGGGATCGGCCGCAATACCCAAGGTCAGCGCCAGAATCACAGCAAGCGCACCGAAAAGGGTCTGCCGGGTATGATTCACAGGTTCCTGTTTGACCTCCGTGACAGGGGCAGGCTTCTCGCCGCGCGCCCGCGCCGCCATCATCTCTTTACGGGTATTGACCGAAGCCTTAACGCCGCGCACCATAAACGGCAGGAACGAAGCCAAACCGAGCGCACCCACGGCAGAGACAGCGACCTTCACCCAAGAACCCGTGAGCGCATTCGGCAGCATGAAAATAATAAGGCTCAAGTTCACAACCGTCACGCGCCCGGCGGCAAGCCTACTGAACTCCTTATTGGATGCGCGCACCACGGCGGGACCGCCGCCCATACGCTGGGGAAGCAGGTAACTCATAGCCCCCAGAAGCACCTGAAGCAGGAAACCCGCCACGAAAATGGGGGTAACCTCGCTCATGCGAAGCTCCTCAAACGGGGTGGTAAACACCAAGCCAGCAGTCCACACCACGCCGATAATAAGCCAGATAAAACCTGCACCCACCGACATTGGTGGGAACTCGGTGGGACGCTTCGTACGAAGGGTTCGCACCATCACCCACGCCACGATCAGCAGCCCCAGCAGATACACGAGCAGGCCCGCGCCCGCGAGGGGGCGCATCCCGAAGAGTGAAGCGAGCGTGGTAACCCCAACGCCCACGCACATCAGAATGAGGGCGCGCACGCTGGTTCCCAGGGCGTTTTCGACCATCTTGGTGCGCAGCATCGTAGGCCAGAACGTAATCAGGGTACCAACCACCGTAATACCCACGAACCCGAGAACATTCACGGCCTCATGCGCGAGCATAAACTGCGAATGCAGCGTGCCCCGCAAACCAGGCAGGGCCGTCATCGCGCCTAGCACGGCACCGACGGGAAGCAGGAACGCCGCAGCGATATAGAAACGAATCGTAGCGCCAAACCGCGAGGGAAGCGCCTGTTTGACCTGGCGAAGAAGAGCATAGCCATGCCAGGCGACCATAGCGCCTACCGCCAGCGCGCCGACAATCGTCAGGGGATAGAACTGCGGCATGAGATCCTGCAGAATCATGCCCACCATCAGCAGCACAATACCGCCGTTAAGCGCAAAAATACGTGTGACCTGAATACCGCGGGCCGAATCAGGAATTTTAATCTTCATGAGCGCTTCGGTGAAGTGCTGGCTCCAGATCAGAATCGAATTCGTAATCAGCCCCAAAGTCACCATATGCACGATCAGCCAGCCGCCCTTGGGGATAAAGCGATGCACCAGAATTGCGATAATAACGCCAAACATCCAGTACGATACCGGTTTCGATGCGCGGCGGTGCCAACTGCCCCGACCGGAGGCGCGCTTAGCAATCTCCTCGGGCGTTAGTGAGGCGCCGGGGAGTTCGGTGGGGCGCATCCCAATTGTGAGTCCATCGTTGCCGGAACCCGAAACATCGGCCCCGGACCGTGCAGAATTTTGCGCCGCGCTCGGCTTTGAGGATGCGCCGCCACGACCGGTATCGCGGCCGGTTGATCCTTCTGAGTCAGAACCCGAGGGAGTGGGGTTATGGGGATTCTCGCTCACGGTGTTGTCTTTCGATCGCTTTTAATCACAGTGCATATAGTTCCATTATATTGCCCGAATCATGCGAATTTTGGCTTTGCGTGAGCCGTCATACAGTACGGTGTCGATAGGTGGTAACCGCTAGAATAGCCCTATGAAGTATCTGACTCTCGCCCCCCTCGCCGCCGTTGCCGCCGTAATGCAAGCGCTCGCTATTTACGCTTATGACCAAGACGGAATGGCGGTGGCGGGGCAGATCTTCTTTCCCGTTCTCTTTACGCTGATGGCGTTGTACCTGATGATGAGGAATCCGGGCGGGTCTGCCAAACAGCTTGTGGTGGTGGTGCTTGAGCTGGCAGTTTTCGCCGTCACGATGGTGGGGGTAAATCAGAAAAATCCTTATCTGTACCCCTCGATTATCGTCTACTATGCGTCGTTCGCGGTGCTTGCCTTAGAGGTTGCGGTGCGCATCGCCGAGATGCCCAAGAAGGCGAAGGTTCAGGGCGATAGCGAAGACCCCGAATCTTCCGATCAGGATGCGCCCGCCGAGGGCAGCGATGATGCCGCCTCTGTAAAAACCGATGAAAAACCCGCGGCGAAATCTTCGGCGGCAGCAAAATCGGTGGGTCATGGACTGCGGCGTGCCCGAGCTCAACGCGGTACGCACTTGGTGGCGAAGGTGAAGCCGCGTGAAGGCGCCGAGTCTTCTGGGCAGAGTTCTCAGGGTAAGACTCACGACAGCACGAAACCTGAGCCCGAAAAACCTTCGGAAAAGACTTCTGACTAGTATATATTTTGTATTTGGAATATAACGTGGGTGGCTTGTTCGCATAGGGTGAGGAACCGTATTCGCTGCACATCAGCGATTGGCGTGTGCATCCCGCGACCTAGTCAATATATTTAACGCAAGCATATGTCACCCCAGAAAGACAGGCTCTCATCTGGGTATATGCCCGAAGGGGAATATAATCTTTCGGCGAACAGAATATCCACGCTACACTAAAGGGCGAGAACTTCAGCTCAGTAAGACAGGTACTAATACGCCATGACTGAATCCCGCGCCCAGACTCCGGTTCTGGGCAAACTTGCAGTAGTGGCGCTCATCCTCATGGTGGTGGGCGGCTATATTTTTGAAGCCTTCGTGAACACCTACGGCGGTCTGGATTTTTCGATCTACCGCATGGGTGCCATGACCATTTTCGATAATGAAGGCTTCGACAAAGAACTTTATGGGCGCGCTATGGTGAGCATCGGCGTGCTGGATTTGCCGTTTACCTACCCACCCTTTGCGGCGCTGGTCTTCCTGCCGTTCGCCTTCATACCGCTCAAGGTGGGTATGGCGATTATGGTGCTTATTACGACCGCCGCCGCCTGGTGGCTCTCCAGCATCATGTACTCCTATGCCAATGCGAATAACCGACCCTTACCGCTTCAGGATAAGCTCGGGCGTTACGGCACGATCGCCGCACTCACCATAGTGGTAATGCTCTGCGGCCCCTGGCGGCGTACCTTCGACCTTATGCAGATTAACCCCATCATTATGGTGCTGATTCTTGCCGATTTTCTGCGCCCGGCAACACGTGTGCCGCGCGGAGTACTTATCGGTATCGCTGGCGGTTTGAAACTGACCCCGCTCGTATTCGGACTTATTCTGCTGGTGCGCCGCGACTGGAAGGGCATTATCACCCTCGGTGCAACCTTCCTCGCCACCATTGCCCTCGGCTTTGTGCTACTGCCGCAAGAAGCCCCGCAGTACTGGTTCCACGCGGTTTCAGATCCTTCGCGCGTGGGCGATATTAACTTCGTCGATAATATTTCGATTCAGGGCTGGCTCATGCACTATGGGCTGAACGGAACCGCCGCCAAGCTCGGGTTCTACCTGTTGGCGGCGCTCTCCGTCGTGCTCACCGCCGCTATTCTCTATCAGCTCGAACGCCGCAACAAGGTTCTCGCCCAGGTTGCGGTGACCGGGTTCCTCATGGTCAGCCTCTCGCCGATCAGCTGGTCGCATCATAACGTGCTTCTGCCGCTTCTGGTTCTCGTGCTTATTGTGGATGCATTCGGCGAGTTCTTCACATACCTGCCGCCCGCTGCGGTGACTGTGGCGCGCATCTTGACCTGGGTGGGCGTTGTGGGGCTCTATATTTCCCCGCGCGTGCTCGGCGGCATGACCCAGTGGAATATGAACGGGCTCGAATTCTTGGCGGCGCCGGGTGTTGCGCTGGGCGGCACGCCGATCGTGTGCCTCTTTATCGTGACCGTTCTGCTGTGGGGGTGGGCGGCCCTCACCCCGAGAGCACGCAGCGCTTCGGTCAAACCTGCAGCAGAGTCGGCAAACGCCCCGAACTCGGCATAGCCTTGCGAACCGCGCAGAAGACCCCCGCATCGTGATCGACGATGCGGGGGTCTTCTCTATCTCGGTTTAGACCAAGAAGTTATCGGCTACCTAGCGAATACCGACGTTCCAGGTGCCCTGGAAGGAGTTAATTGCCAAGTAAACATCTTCGGAAGCGTCAAACTTCGCGGTGCCCTGGAACTCTGAGGTACTGGACTCCAAGATAACATCGTTCGAGCGGGCCGCATCCATCACGCGCAGGTTCATTACCGGCCTGCGCTCGTAGCCAGCCTCCAAAGTACCCGAGCCGCCCGAGTAGATCACGGCGTAGGAGTTGAACGCGGCGCTGATCTTCTCGCCCTTAGAAATCTTCGGTGCGGAGGAAGCATCGTAGACGCGAATAAGCCACTCGCCCTCACTATCGACATTCACCTTGCGGGTGGGGCTGGAAGTCTTCAAGTCCATCCACAGGGTGCCCGAGATTTTATCTTTGGTCAGCGCGGAAGTGTAAAGAGCGAAGCTGGAAGTTTTATCGTCCCCCGTGCGCCCCTCCAGGGAATGGCGCGAGTTGGATTCTTTGGAGGGGGTGAACTCATAGTAGACGATAGCCTTCGAATCGTTGCCCTTGGGCTTCTCGATATCGATGGTCTGCTTATCTTTGCCCTTGTACTCCTTGAAATCGCCGCTGGGCAGTTTTGCTTCAACATTCTTCAGCTCGGCGGGCGATGAGCTTGCCGAGCTCTCTGACGATGCCGAGGCTGCCGACGATGACTCGGCGGGGCTTTCCGATGCTGCTGCATTGGAAGATCCGCGCGGCAGGGTGAAAATCAGCACCAGAATGATAATAATCAACAGCGCCACAGCACCGGCAATTACGCTCCACCCGGCGGGAGTCGCAAAGAACGGGCGCTTCGGCTTCTCGGGCTGGTTGAAGGGAGTCTGACCGTTTGCATACGGCGAATCGCTGAACCCGGATGCTGCCGCCGCAGTGAACCCGTTGAGCGCATCCGAGGTGTTTGACTCGGAGTATTGCTGATTCTGGTTCGACTGGTTCTGATTGTACGAACCCTGAGCAAAACCGCTGTTCTGAACGTTATTATTCTGAGCGTCGTTCTGCTGCTGGAACTGCTGCGACTGACCGGACTGGTACTGACCCTGTTGAGGCTGGTTCTGCTGCGACTGCGAGCCCTGGAATTGGTTGGGCTGACCTTGTCCCTGGATCTGGTTACCCTGCTGGTTCGAAGCGTTCTGCACCGAGTGCTGCTGATTCTGTCCCGACTGAGAGCTCTGATCCTGTTGGGCGCTCTGGCCCTGCACGCCCTGGCTCTGAGAACCCTGCTGCTGAGCCGAAGCGCCGGATGCGCCCGCCCCGGAGGAGGCCGCTGCACCCGCACCCGCTGCGGCGCCTGCGACAGCACCAGCGGCGGCACCCGCACCAAAGCCCGAGCGTGACCGATCCTGCCCCTGCTGAGGCTGTTGTCCCTGGTACGACTGACCGGGCTGACTCTGACCCTGCTGAGGCTGACCGGACTGAGAATATCCTGGCTGGGATTGTCCGGGCCGCACCTGGCCGGATTGCTGCTGCTGAGACTGCGACTGGGCGAATCCCTGTTGGCTCTGCTGCTCTCGACTCTGGGACTGCTGCGCCTGCGAACCCTGGTTCGGGGCACTCTGACCCTGGGTATCTCGGTTCTGAGCGCCCTGGCTTTGGGTGCCCTGGCTTCGCGGATCCTGCGCTTGAGCGCTTCGCTCCTGAGCGTTCTGCCCGGCAAATCCCTGCTGGGACTGGGCGCTTAGGCCCTGCTGCTCGGATCCCTGGTTCTGCTGCGCAAAACCTTGATGCTGATCAGAGCCCTGCTGTTGCTGGTTGAAGCTCTGCTGACGCTGTGTAGAATCCTGCTGCTGACGCTGGGCCTCAAAAGACTGCGGCTGTTGACCCTGCTGAGACTGCGCGGGCGGCTGCGGCTGAGACTGGTTCTGCTCAGGGGACTGGCTGAACTGCTGCTGCCCGGGCTGATTCTGCCAAGGCTGAGGAGCCTGCGCATCAAACCCGCGAGGCTGCTGCTGGTTCTGAGAACCCTGGGCTTGAGGCGCCCGATTCTGCTGATCCTGACCGCCAAAGCTCTGCTGTGACTGTGCGCCCTGCTGAGACTGAGCACCAAAATTCTGCTGGGAATTCTGCGATGCAAATCCCTGCTGCTGAGAGCCGCTTCCCGGCGTCTGAGACTGCGAAACGTTTGAACTCGATTGACGCTGCGCAAAATCCTGCTGAGGCTGATCAGAGCCAGAGCCCTGCTGCTGATTGAGGCTCTGCTGGCGCTGTGTAGAATCCTGTTGCTGACGCTGGGCAAATTCTTGCTGGCGCTGGGCCTCGTAAAACTGCGGCTGCTGAGATTGCCCGGGCTGTTGAGCCTGAGTAACGCGTTGAGACTGCGCGGGCTGCTGCGGCTGAGACTGCTGACCCCGGTTCTGAGCGTTCTGCTCCTGAGAACTCTGCGCGGCAAAGCCCGACTGCTGCTGATTCACGGGAGTCTGAGGCTGCCCCTCAAAACGCTGCTGCGTGGGAGGAACCTGGGAAGTGCCGCGCGGGGGAGTAGCCGGTCGGGAAGATGCCTGAGCCTCGGTGCCACGCGAATCAGCCGAATCGCGCGCATCAGCCGAATCGCGTGCATCCGTAGGCTCACCCTGAGACTGACCCGAAGACTGCTCGGGGCGCGACTCGCGTGAAGGAACCTGCTGCTGTGTGGATTCTGAAGATACAGACTCCTGTCGTGCAGCCTCGGGTCGTTCGGCACCTGCTGCAGCGGCAGAACCTGCGGACCCCTGAGAATCCTGTGCGTCGCTGAGGGGCTCTCGCGCATCGTAAGAAACACCCGAACCCTGTGCGACTCCCGGCTGCTGTGCGCTCGTCTCTGGCGCGGATGGGGCATTGTGGGCATCACGAGCGGGCTCGCGGGTAGGCTCCGAAACCTGAGGCTTTGGAGCCTCGGCGGTGCCGCTCTGACGGTTCACGGGAGTCTCAGAAACGCTCTGCTCAGAACGCACCTGCGATTCGGCCAAAGAGCCTGCCGCTGCACCCGAACCGGATGCGCCTGTACGCTCACCCGCAACCTCGCGCGACTCGGAACCGGCTGGCGCCGCATCCTGAGCGTGGGCAGACTCCGCCTGAGTCTTCTGCTCAGGGGTCTGCTGATGGGAAGTTTTCTGCTCGGCAAACTGTTCGGAAATGGTCGGCGCGGTACGCTGCTTCGGGGCGGAATCCTGCGCAGACTCACCGCTCTGCTCAGAGCTTGACGATGGCGAGGGCTTCGCGCTGGAAGAACCCTCAGAAGAGCCCGATGCGGCAGATGAAGATTCCGCCGTCGAGGGTGCCTGCTCATTCTCAGGCTCGGGCTCCTCAATCCACAGCTGCCAACCTTCGGGAACAGGACCCCATGCGGGATCGGGCCGCCACGTCGGGGTAGGAGACCACCCGGCAGGCGGTTTGGGCCAATTTGGGGGCGGATTGAAGACGAGAGCCATCTGAACCTTCCTTCACTACTGGCGCCAAAAACACCCGGAAGCGTAGGCACGAGTAGCCTCAAATTTTAAACTACGGTAACCCTCAAATTATGGCATATTTCCCATAAAATATAAGCCCGAAAAGTTCATAGGCAGGTAAATTATTACACCGTAAGGCAACCCGTACAGATGGCCCCGGTGTGACATTCGGGGGAGGGTCCCCTCTATTATGGATACTATGAGCACTAATCACCAGCAGGAACCCGGACATCACGGTTCTGAGTTCATTCCAACAAACCAACCACCTGGCGCAGTCACTAATACCCAAAATATGCCCACGATGCTGAGCCCGCATCAGGCAGAAAGTTACGGGTACGGCGCTGAGTCTACCTTCGCCTCCGCTGAGTATTACAGGAGTAACCGCCTTACCCGTAAGGAACTTCTGGAACGCGCCAGCGAGCTGCCCTATCACCGGTTATCGCATGTGAACCCGCGTGCGCGTTGGTTCACCCCGGTTCTTGAGGGCTTGCTGATTGCCGGCATCTATTTTGTGCTCCTGCTGATTGTGAGCTTTGCGCTGCTGGCATTCGCCGTGATGCTGCGCGTCCCTTACGATTACCTGACCGATCTGCAGCGTATTTACGCGAACGTTTTTAAGACCCCGCTTGTTTTTATTGCGCTCCTTATTACCATCATTCCGGTGATTCCGGCGATTTTCATTGCGCGCCTGATTACCAACTTCAAACCCTTAGGTCTAATTCACTCCATTGCGGGCCGCATGCGGTGGTCCTATTTGAGTGTTTTCCTAGGCTTTGGGTTCCTCATTTTCGGTCTTTACTATGTAGGGTTCGCGACTCTGGATGGTTCTTTGACCACGCAGAACAGCGTGCATCCGCTGAATTCCGGCATGTTCTGGCTGTACATTGTGCTTATTCTGCTAATAGTTCCGTTCCAGTGCTACGCCGAGGAACTGCTCTTCCGCGGTTATCTCATGCAGACCGTGGGCCGGTGGCTGAAGAACCCCGTTTGGGCAATTATTATTCCAGCGCCTATCTTTATGGTGCTGCATGGTTACGGACTGTGGGGTCTGCTTTCTGTGCTGACGATGGCTCTGATCGCCGGGTTCTTGTGCTGGTACACCGGCGGCCTTGAAGCCGGTATCGGTCTGCATATTGCGAATAATGTTTCGATTTTTATCTTTGGGCTGCTGGGTCTGGCTGACCCCTTTGGTGCGGTTCGTGAGGAACAGCCGCTTGACTTTGTGCAGGCCCTTATTCTGCAGCTTGCCTTCGCCGGGCTCGTGTACATGTACACCTACCGGCAAAAGAGGAAAGCCGCTCTGAACCAGGGGCCGGATGCGGCTGCCGCCTCCTCGGCTGAGGGTGCGTCAATGAGTGTGGAAGCGCCCGCTTCTTCCTCGGATGTGCCAGTCGCAGCACCGGCTTCGGGCGCTGCGCACGCGGCCACACAGCCCGGTATGTCCGTGAAAAATGCTGCTGCTTCACCTGCTGCTGATACTTCTGCTTCTGCAACGCAAGGATCGCAGGCGCCGGTACAATCACAACCTGTACAACCTGCTGCTCCTGTGGCGGGGAACGCCAATCCTGCACAGGATAATGCTTCGATAAAATCGGCGTCTTCGGCTGCCCCCGCCAGCCCGCAAACGGCTGAAGAGCATCGTGCACCCGAGCGGAATATCGCGGAGAAACCGGCTGCACAGGCACCCGCCGCGAAGCCTGTGGAGGGCGTTCGTAAGAGCGAGCGGAATGGTACGTCGGCCAAGGCTTCTGCCCCCGCGCAGCCCGAGCGTTCGGCACCGGCTCACGGTTCGGCGTCGGCTAATAAGCCTGCACCGATCGGTAAGCCTGCGCCAGCCAAGGAATCTGTGCCGACTCATGAGTCAGCCCAGTCCCAGAAACCGGCGCAAACTGCCAAACCGGCACAGGCTCATGAATCGACTCAGCCTCAAAAGCCGGTACACACTAATGAATCAGCCCAGGCTGAGCGTCCGACGACCGCGAATACCACCGCCCGCGCGACCGGGAAAGAAGCGCAGACCGCCGATAAGCCCGCGCAGTCTGCACAGGCGAGGACTATCGCCGACGAACTCAAGCCTGCCGTGGTTGCTCCCGCAGCATCGGAAAAGGCTCCGTCAGGCATAGACCTGGATGCGGCGCAGAAAGCTGCACGCGCCTCCGCGCAGAAGACTCAGCAGGGCTCGAATCAGACCGGTTCTTCGGTGCGAGCCTCCGGGGCACACGGGTCTGCGTCGAATGCAGCCGCGCCGCAGAAGGAAGCCGTTAGCGTATCCACAGCGCAGGCAGACGATACGAAGAACCCTTCCTCAAAGAATTTCGCGCCGGATACCTCCACGATGAGCATTCCCGTGCAAAATGCCTTGTCAGCCTATGAGCGTGCCAAGGCTCAGGCCCTAGCTCAGCAGAAAGAAGCTGCCCGGCAGAAGGAAAGCGGGCAGGGCGCATCCGCTAAGAATGCGGCTGCGGACGGCTCGGCTGCAGTTTCGCAGACCTCGCGGGCTCAGCGGGAGGCATCCCAGAACACCTCAGAGGTTCCCTGGGCTACCGCTCCGATTCCGAAAATCTCGCCGGAAGCCGCACAATCGCATAAGCAGGGATCAACCGACGCTTCACCGTGGACCTCAGCGTTCCCCGTCATTCCCAAACCCAAGAAGTAGGCGCATAGTATGACCGTTGATGCCGTCAAAAATATCGAAGACCTCGCCCAGTTCGTCTGCGATTCGCCCGTCTCATATCTGGCGGCGCGAACCGTGGCGCGGCGTCTGCAGGCGGCGGGGTTTACCGAGCTGAACGAAACCGAGCCGTGGCAGAATGAGGCTGCCGTCGGCAGGCATTTCGTGATGCGTGACGGCGCGATCATCGCTTGGGCTGGCGGTCGGCGGGCGCAGAAGGCGAGCGGTTACCGGGTGCTGGGCGCGCATACGGATTCGCCGTCGCTTAAGCTCAAGCCGAGTTCGTCGGTGACGGCGGCAGGATGGCATCAGATGGGCGTCGAAAATTACGGTGGCGCACTGCTTAATTCCTTTTTGGATCGTGAGCTGCGCGCCGCCGGGCGCCTGACGGTACTTCGTGAGGACGGCACCCTTCAGGACCGCTATGTGGTGACTGGACCGTTGGCGCGTGTGCCGCAGCTGGCTCCTCATCTGGATCATAAACGTAATGAGCTGACTCTCGATAAACAGTTCAATATGTACCCCATTTGGGGCGTGGATGATACCGAGAACGATGTGCTCGCCTATTTGGCGCAGCAGACCATCGACGAGGGCGGTTCGGTCGATCCGGAGCAGATCGTCGGTTACGATGTGCTCTTTGCGGATGCGCAGGAACCCCGCCGTTTCGGGCGAGACGGAGAGTTTTTCGCCTCGGGCAGGTTGGATAATCTCTCGTCGGTTCATGCCGGATTGTGTGCCTTAGAACGCTATGTCGCAGAGAATGCTGACGAAGACTCGGCGCACACCGTGATGCTTGCGGGATTCGACCACGAAGAGATCGGGTCTGAAACCCGCAGCGGTGCCGCCGGTCCGTTCCTGGAGGATGTGCTGGTGCGGCTCTCGCAGGCTCGCGGGGAGAGCCAGGACGAATACCGCCGCTCGCTCGCCGATTCGGTGTGCCTTTCGGCGGATGCCGGGCATCTGGTGAACCCGAACTACCAGGGGCATCACGACCCGACGGTGCGCCCGCTTCCCGGTGCTGGACCGCTGCTGAAGATCAACGCGAATCAGCGGTATGCAACCGATGCGGTGGGCGCCGGTATTTTCGCGGCGGCGTGTAAGGCGGCGGGCGTTCCCTATCAAGAGTTCGTGTCGAATAACAATATGCCCTGCGGTTCCACGATCGGGCCTATCACCGCCACCCGGTTGGGGATGCGCACCATTGATGTGGGGATCGGACTACTGTCGATGCATTCGATGCGCGAAATGTGCCACGTTCACGATATGGCATACCTGACCCGCGCGGTGGAAGGCTTCTATCGATTGTAGTTGTCTCATCCTTTCCGCCCCGTCCGTGGGTGATAATAAAAAGAGCCTTGATCGTGAATACAGAGGATATTTCCAATGCTTTATTCACGATCAAGGCTTTTTTAGGAGGGCAAAGAATCGGTCACTCAGGCAGATGTGGGATTATATGATGCCGTAAATAGTGAGCAAAACGAGGAGCTTCAGCTTTTTCAAGCGCTCCACATAAATCTGATTCGCCGTATTTATGAATGAAATATCTTTCTTGGAATAAATATATTTCTGCGAGCTCTGCAGACGACAACGTGAGGGATTTTTGTGTTGACAAACCGAGATGTGGTTCCACAAATTCCATCAGAAGGTCGTCAGCGCTGACGGTTCTATAGGGTAAGGGTTCACCAGTATTTTCGTTCGTTTCCCAGTAATCCAAGAGGATCTTGTCATTTGTGACTAGGCATTCGATATTGTACTCTACCATTGCCGCATGAAGATGCAGGTCGTTTTCGTCAGGATATCCAGGCTGCGGATGGATCTTATAACCTTCCAGGTGGTGGGTAGCCTCTTCTATTTGCTCTTTCATTTTAGCTCTTGCGGCATCATCGCCAGTTGGGTTTCCTGTGAGCCAGTTATATCCCCATTCGTCAAGGATATTTTGCGTTGTATATATCTCGGAGCGTTTCTTACCAGTTATGTGGCTGGGAAGAAATATCCAATCCCTGAGCGTTTTGCTCAGCAGAATATTGGTATCTAGAAGAATAGAAGTTACCTCGTCACTCATGCTATCAGAAGTTACCCCGTCACTCATGCTATCAAGTCTAGCAGAGTAACGGGGTAATATATCTGATTTACTCGCGGATACCGAGTTCTGCCTCTATATCCCAGATCTTCATGAGTGCTTGTTTCCGGCGCTCCAACTGGGCGCGCTGGTGAGCCTCCAGATCTTCACGTGTAATGCGGAAATGCGAGCCTACCTTGTGTGCGGGAATTTCTCCGTTACGGATCATTTTTACGAGAGTTGGCCGGGAGATACCCAGTTCCTTCGCGGCGGCGGTTGTGGTGAATACCCGTGCTTGGGAGACAATAGCCAGGTCTTCGCCAGAACTAACTGCCGTAATCAGTTCGCGAATCAGTTCTGATAGCTTAGGGCCAAGTTCCTCCGACCCCTCCCCCTGCACTTGCAGGAAGAATGAGATTTCAGTAGCATCCCCTTGCTCACTACGAGTATCGGGGATGAGCTTCTGTACTTCTTCGCGTAGCTGCGGATCATTCAAATCTGCGTGAGTTAGCGTCGAAGTAGTCATTATGTACCTCACTGGTTGATGACATGTGCATCTGCCCCGCATGCGCTTACATTCGGTTCAGCGCATCTGCAACGCTGGGGTATGTGCTCTACAGTCTACAGGAATAAGTGAAACAAAAGAAAACAAATTTCGAATATTTCGTATATGGATTAATTGCTTTTATCGCAGAAATAGTGCCTGTGCCTCCGAGCAGACCCTGAGCGTGAAGAATAATCACATCATACTAGTCCCTGCGGGCAAGGGCCCACAGTGCGGATGCGCATCCCAGAAGACCCCAAAAACCGACGACTATTACGTCCAGGATTTGTATCTGGCCGATGTCGAAGAGGGCGGCTCGCACAAGGTTTGCCGCAGGCACGAACGGCAGGAATTGCTGAACGTGCACGTACCAGTCGGGCAGCCGCTCGGGCGGGTAGTTAATCGGCGCAAACAGCAAAACCATGAAGGTAATAGACTGCGTCACGATAGTCAGAAGTGACGCCGGAACCCAGTACGCAAGCATAAACCCTAACACCGCCATAACAACTTGAAGTGCGAATACAACGGCAATAGCGCCGATATTCAGGTTCACATCAAAATCAAATTTGAGTTTTGCGGCTACACCGCCCGCAATAATGCCGGGAAGAGCGAGAACCGCCCAAACGAGTACATCCGCCGCCAGAATCGCCAGGCGCGGGATCGGAAGGGACCGCTGATAGTCGAACATGCCGTTCGTCTTAGCGGCAGCAATAAATTGCGGAGCTATTACACACCCCATAGAAATGAAGTTCACCGTTACCGCGCCGGACGCCAGATATTCTGCAGAATTCCGGTCAAGATGCGGCATGAAGACCGAGATGCCGTAAAGAAGTGCAAAGGCTAAAAGGACCTGCACCACCGCAAAAAGCGGCGCGTTGATGGCGTTACGAATTAGCGACCAGCGGATCAGCTCGACCGTGGCACGTACCGTCGAAATTCGTGAGGGCACCAGGGTGCTAGTCATGGTTAATCATCTCCTCATAGTTATCGGCCAAAGATGCCGAGCCTATGCGGTAGCTTTCGACGCATCCCGCACGAATTCCTGAAAGCACATGGGGTAAGGCCAGCTCAAGCGCATCGGTACTCAGGGTTACGGTAAACTCCCGAGGGATGGAAGAATCGTCTTCTATGCGCTTTTCGATATATTCCGTATCTGGCATATTCCCTAGTGAGGATGATGTTTTTACATCTAGCACGCTGCGAAGTTCTTGAAGGAACTCCGGGGTAGCCGTGATCGAGAGCGTACTTTTTGCTTCTGCCAAACCCAGCGCGCTTGTCGGTTCATCACGAACTAGCAGCCCCTTATTAAACAGCAGGTACCTATCGGCATGGCGCTCTACCTCCAGGAGGTTATGAGTCACGATCAGCACCGTGGCACCCTGCTCGGCGCGCCTTCGCAGCATCGTCCACAGCAGTTCACGGCGCACCGGATCGACATCGTTCGTGGGCTCGTCGAAGAGATAGATGGGGGCGGGTGCGGTGACCGCCATGCCGAATGAGGTCAGGCGCTTGATACCGCCCGAGAGCTTATGCCCCGGCCTGTCCGCCCAATCCCCTAAATCGAGAGTATCGAGAGTTTCCTGAACCGCCCGTTGTGCTTGCTTCGACTTCAACCCGCGAATGCGAACCGCCGTCGCAATCGCCTGGCGCGGGGTCACTCCCTCCAGGGACGATGCGACCTGCGGCATGATCGCGCATACCTGCCGAGCCTGTGTCGGATGCGCTATCAGGTCTGTGCTGCCATAGTTGATGCTGCCTGCATCTGGCTTGGTGAGCCCCACGATTTGGTTGAGAAAAGTTGTTTTACCGGCGCCGTTGTGACCGATTAGCGCCGTTACCTCCCCGGGTATAAGCCGCACACTAATATCGTCATTCGCACGGGTTTTGCCGAATGACTTGCATAACCCCGTGATGATAAGACCGCCCTTTGCTTTCGCCGCGGACACACCCCCGGATAAGGAGGAACCAGAGATACCTGCCATAGGTGCTTCAACCTGCCTTATGCTCTTGTCGTGAACACCGAATATGCAATAGCGTATCCCCGTTTTTTCGGCGTACCCGTGACATTCGTCAGGGATGCAGGCTAGGGCATCCTCGCGTCAAAAAAATTCGACCTTGAAACCGGTTCGGCAATCCATGACATTTAACATAGGCGCCTTCCGCTCGCCGGTGTATGCTCAAAGAGCCTCATTTATGATAGGGATACATTATTCGGCAGCGAGTACCAACGGAGCGAGCATGACAACGACGCGCACACCGCATGTCTCCCAGCGCGATGCGGGTACGCCGGAGAACCGCCGTCTTCAGCCAGGTAGCGCCGATGCCCCATTCTTCGATAAATCGGGTATTGTGCGGAGCCTCGTCTGGGGAAGCTGCCTCAACATTTCCTCCAGCAGTTTTATTATTATTGGTCTTAGCGGATCAGCTGAAGCTGAACTCGTCAAAAACAACATGGACCTGTGCACACTGTTGTATCAGACATGTGCAGCGCTGTTCTTCGTGGCGCATACGATGCCTTCGCTTATACCCGTGAAAAACACAGTACTGCGTACAGCCTTATGGTGTGTTCTGGTGACGGTACCTATCGGTTACGTTATTGCCTTATACCCGCAGGGTATCGCCGGGATGCTCTACACCATATCTCCCCTGTGGGTGGCACTGTGGCTGATGAACCTGCACATACCCTTCAAACTGGGGGTAAAAACAGCCGTTGCAATCGCCGTAGTCTTCACCACTAACTACTTTGTTGGCGTGGTGGGGCAGGGGTATTTCGATAACGCACCCACTGCCCCGTTCCCAGTCGTTTCCGGCGATAAAACCCTCAACGGGTTCTTCATTTTCGATATTGTCACCACGTTCCACATTATCGCCTACTTCGTGGGCCGCAGCATGCACAAGAGCCGGGAACACAAGGCGATTGAAAAAGAACTCGGTATCCTCAGCGAACGTGAACGCATCGCCCGCGATGTGCACGATGTTCTGGGGCATTCCCTCACGATCGTGAACCTCAAAGCCGAGCTGGCCTCAAAACTCGTAGAAACCAACACCCCCGCCGCGCAGGAGCAGATGCGGCAGGTCGCCCAGCTCTCCCGCCAAGCCCTCGCGGAGGTGCATTCTACCGTCACCCGTTTACGCGTTCCCGACCTTGAAGGTGAGATTCTGGCATCCTCACGCGCCCTGGAAACCGCCGGAATACAGGCGAACCTGCCCGATGCGACAACCGCCGCGAACATTGCGGGTATGAATTCTTCCCTGTTCAGTTGGGCGCTGCGCGAGACCGTTACCAATATTGTGAGGCACTCTCACGCCACCTACGCCACCGTGCGGCTGAACTCCACCGGGTTAGAGGTTATCGACAACGGCATAGGAATTGGTGATGCCCCGTGTAAGAGCGGACTCACCGGTCTGCGCACCCGTATCGAAGACGCAGGCGGCACCCTTACACTCGGGAATGCACCCGAACACTGGCTGCAGCAGGCGCCTGTGGCAGGTGTGGGGGATGGGTGTCGCATTCGCATCAGCATGGACGAGAAGACTGACGAGATTATGGGGTAGCCGTGCCGCTGAGAATACTTCTTGCCGACGATCAGCAGATGATTCGTGAAGCGCTTGCCATGATTCTCGATCTTGAAATTGATCTTGAGGTGGTCAAGCAAGTGGGCCGCGGTGATGAGGTGTTGCCTGCCGTGCGTGAAACCCGCCCGGATGTGGCGCTTCTTGATATTGAAATGCCCGGCGCCACCGGGATTGAGGCGGCCGCCGAACTTGCCCGTTCGGGCCTGACATCGCAGGCGGGCGCGCCGGTTCGTTCGCTTATTCTGACGACTTTTCGCCGTCCCGGGTATTTACGCCGCGCCCTTGAGGCAGGGGCGAGCGGGTTTGTGGTGAAAGACGGTACGGCATCGCAGTTGGCGCAGGCGGTTCGCCGTACCGCGGCGGGGCTGCGTGTGGTCGATTCGGTGCTGGCTGAGGAGGCGAAATGGCAGGGCTCTTCGCCGCTGACCGGGCGTGAGACCGAGGTGCTTCGCGCCGCCGAGACTGCCGGGAGCGTCAAAGAAATTGCGGGGATGCTCGGGTTGTCTTCGGGAACGGTACGTAACCACCTCTCGGCGACCATGGCGAAGATAGACGCCATTAACCGGCATGAGGCGGTGCGCATCGCCCGCGACAACGGGTGGCTTTAGTCGCGCCCTCTTGCCGTAAGTCGTACACTTTCCTGCATATCGTACGTTTTAACCCTACGAATATGCAGGAAAGTGTACGATATATACCGTTATACCGTGCCTAGGTGCACACATACCGACAATACATTCTCCCGCCGCGTCAGGCAGCGGGAGAGAAAGAGAACTCGGTGAAATACCTCAAACCATATTTTGTATTTTGCGCTCGCGTCATGACTTTAGCCTGGCGAGTATCATCCCCGAAAAACCTTAGCGTACTGGCCGCCGTCATTATCTCTGCGCTCGCTCTGATCGCTTGCCCCATTCTGCTGGGTTATGGTGTTCAGCGCACCCTTGAAAACCCCGATGTTTGGCGTCAAAACCTTGCCGTCCTCGTGGTTCTTTACAGTATTCTGTGGCTAATCGGGCAGAGCTTTCGGTATCTTTTCTACCCTGCCTACGGGTTCATCGAGCAGAAAATGCAATCGCGCCATATGGCGGATGCACTCGTCACCAGCATCGGCGCCGACCCGCGCGCACGCGCTATGCTAGGCGCCTCCGAAATTGCGTATGCCGTCGATGCGCAGGCCGCATCCATTCGCGAAACCCTCGCCACCTTGTACCTCTCAATTCTGCCCGCCGGGGTTGGTTGTATCGCCGGTGCTGTCTCGATTCTGGTGATGGGTGGCGTGCCGGAGCTAGGCATATTTTGCGGGTTTGTAGCCCTATATCTGGTTGGAAGCATGCCGCTGATTGCGCGTCATCAGAAGTTTCAGGGTGAATTCTTTGACGGCTCAATGCGCAGTTTCGGCACCCTGGAAAACACGCTTCGTCTCTGGCGTGAAAGCAGAATCCTTGGGGCAGCTCCCTTTCTGCGTGACCGATACGCCCAAGGCCGCCTGCCTGTAGAAGCAAAAGCTCTCAAAAGTTACCGTTACACCATGTTGTTACACACCTGGCAGGGCGCGATGCTGGCTCTATGTCTGCTCGCAATAGTGCTCAAAACCGTATTATTCGGTGAAGGTTCTCCGGCGCAGATTACGGGTACTGCGGTGGCACTCATCGGAGTGTGCGCGGCGGCAATTGGCCCGCTCCAAGCCGTCGGCTTTGGGGTATCGACCATCGCGGTCTCGGCGGAGCGTTACCGGCAGGCGCACCATAAAATAGCCACTCCTGCCGCTGAGAATTCGGCGTATCTCATCGACTACGTCGTAACCACAGGTGAGCTTTCCCTCCGCGTGGATGCACGCAACCTGAGTGAAACATCCTATGGTGTGCATACGGTGAAGCCGGGACGCCCATGTTGGGTGCGTGGCGCATCCGGTGCGGGAAAAAGTTTGCTTTTAGAACGGCTTCTTGGTGTGCGTGCGACAACTACCCCCGCTCGCCTGTCGATGAGCGCGCCGCAAGGCACTCTTCGGTTCGTCTACCTGCCGCAGGAAGCTGGGCTGCTGGTTGGTACCGCGCATGAGAATGTAGCGTTTGGGCGCGACATTCCGGTGCATATATGCGACCGGTACCTGCAGGCGGTGGGGCTAAGCGAATTTACCTCTAGTGGTGCTCGATGTCATGACGCCGTCGCGGGTGAGAACGGCAGCGTGTCCGGGGGAGAGGGCAGGCGCATCGCCTTGGCGCGTACTTTGGCGGCGGCCGAAGCCTTGAATGAGCAGAAAGCCCTGAGCCCCGCGACCGTCATGGTTCTCGATGAGCCGACCGCCGGGCTGGATGCGCCTACCCGTGCCCGTGTCTGGGAACTGATTGAGCGAGCGGCTCATACCGCAATCGTGCTGGTGAGTACCCACGATGAGGATGCGCCTGCCCGGCAGGACGATACCGTAATTGAACTCTAACGCGGCGCGAAGTCTAGGAATGAGAGAGTTTTACCTGTAAAACATGCGGTAAAGTTGAATCAACCCTTTTCACCGGGGTAAGAGCACACGGCACGCATTATGGCCGTCCTTCCGCAAGAGAATCTTAGATACAGCCCTTTGCCTGGAAAGCACAATAGCTTCTGCAACCGTCTCAGAAAATAAGGCCGCGCGGTAGGTTATCCCAACGTATCCCCAGAAATCTCCTAAAAGGGATAACTAGCTTTGCTGCTTATCTCAACCTATCGGGACTTATCTTAAAAATCCCGATAACCCCCGATAGGTTCCGATAACTTCCTGTAGACTAAAAATCTAAGGAGGCTTTCGCAGACCATGACTCTCAACCCATTCCGCCCGGGCGCCGGGCATACTCCGCCCGAATTTGCGGGCAGGCAAGAACCGCTTAATACGTTTACTAACATCCTGCGTCGTACTGAGATAGGAGCCATTAGCCGTGGCATGATGCTTTACGGGCTGCGGGGGATGGGCAAAACCGTGCTTCTGCGCCGTCTGCAGGAAGACGCAAAACGTGCCGGATGGGTAACGATCTCTCTAGAAAGCGGAATGGGGAAGAATGCATATACTCAAGTTCGCACCCGCCTGGGTAAAGAACTTGCCCTAGCTGTTCGAGGCTACCAACAGCAAAGCCGCTGGAAGAAACTCTTATCGAATGTCGCTTCTCTATCAGCGACGCTTGGTTTTGCCGGAGCCTCCGTCGTGCTTAAAGCTGATACGCACCACTCCGATACAACGGGTCTTCTAGACTTTGATCTTCCAGAGACACTACTTTCTATGGCTCGGGAGCTCAAAGACCAAACGCCTAGTAATGGTGTGGGTATTTTCATTGATGAGATTCAAGATCTTGATAACGAGATGCTCGATATTCTGCTGACAACCCAACATGAAGCCGGGCAAAAAGAGCTTCCATTCTATATTTTTGGAGCTGGACTGCCTTCAGTTCCCACGAAACTGGGCGAGATTAAGACTTACGCCGAAAGGCTCTTTAGCTACCATCCTTTAGAGCGTCTCAATGATGATCAGGCCAGGCTGGCTTATGCTGATCCTATTGTTAAAAATGGCGGTAGTATCACGCAGGATGCGCTTGCAGAACTTGTGGATCAATCTCACGGATACCCTTATTTCATTCAGCAGTTTGGGCGGGATGCCTGGGACTGTGCCAGCGCGGGCAATATCACTCAGGATGATGTTCGTGTGGGCGTTACTTTGGGCTGGGAAGAACTAAACCGCGGGTTCTATATGACGCGGTGGAACAGGGCAACAGAATCTGAGAAACACTACTTGGTGGCGGTTGCCGATCTTATGTCTGAGGAAGAAGGAGATTCTGTGCCGGTCTCAGAGGTATCCAGCCGGATGAAATCTATTACAACGTCTTTGAGTGCCCGCCGCGCATCCTTAATTGAGAAAGGTGTACTGTACAGCCCTGCATATGGTCGGATCGCTTTTACGGTGCCGGGGATGGATCGGTTCATTAAGCGGTCGGCACAGTAGCTGCGCGAGTTATCTCAGCCTATCGGGACTTATCTTAAAAATTCCGATAACCCCCGATAGGTTCCGATAACTTTTGTTCTCCCACATAAAGGCTCTTTTTTATACCAGGGGAGAGGCGGGAGAGAGCCTATCGAATTAGCGA
>ERZ772920.343-NODE-343-length-26646-cov-7.973262_pt1 | contig 26646 bp, 28 predicted proteins | sample MGYA00511469_ERZ772920 | MGnify/ENA primary metagenome ERZ772920 (study PRJEB29015, sample SAMEA2738069) | human oral metagenome | biome: human oral; feature: human-associated habitat; material: saliva | place: China | collected 2216 ... | reverse complement strand
TTATTCAAAAAGTAACACCTTTATTAGAACAATACGGTGCTGTACAATTTTCAGATGTAGGTTGTTTATGTCAAGAAGGATGTTGTTCTGCCAAAAAAGGTTTTCCAACCTATTGTCAAGAAGCTATTGATTTTTGGAACAAAGAAGGAATACACGTTAAACTTGGTGTTAGTTCAGGTTTAAGTGTTAAACCAAACCCTGATTTCCTATGTCGTTCTTATCCAAATATAACAATATATACTAATAATTAATTAAACACTAACAAAGGAGTAACCCATTATGTCAATGACTTATCAAGCAAACTACGGGTACGGAATTTACGTACCAAACGCATCATTTATTAAACCTAAATACATCAAAGATTGTACTATCGATATCTTTGCTTTAGACATTAACGGTGTCTTAGTTGATAACTATAGATTCGATCAAGTATATCAAACACAATTATGGTCTGTTGATAAAGAACATCAACTGGAAGACCTTTATTTCGGAGATACCATTGGTTGTATCCTACCATTCCAAAAAGAACCACGTATATTTGGAGATACAAACCGTACATACGAAGATGTCATCGCATCTTTACGTGACGAATATGGTCAATATCTAGTCGATGATTTTGATTTCGAAAGTAATTTCGTTAAATTTGAAGTCGTTGAATTTTGTTAATTAAGGAGGAATTACTATGTCATACGTACACCTATTTATGAATAAAATTGACAAACTTAAACCGTTGTATCAAAAACATGGTTTCACTCTTGAAACCTCAATAAAATCGACATTCGCACCTGCTGTTATCGTAAGAATTGAATGTGACGATTTTAAAATTTACGGTGCTTTCGGTACTTACGAAATTTCATCAGAAAGTAACGTAGAACAATTTAAACAAATACCTACAATCTTAAACAAATTTAAACGTATCATAAAACAGTTGAACTTACCTAAAGATACTTTGTATCGTTTTGATACAACACTTCACAATTTTGAACCAACAATCACGTTCAAAGTACCAACGTCTACAGAACCAGTACAGGTAATTGTTAAATTCCATCCAGATACGTTATCTGTTTTCGCAATCGAATGTTCAACGCAACTTTATCAATATACCTCTCATTGTGACGTACAAATGGATAAAACATCACCTACACTTACAATCAGTGCAAATGATGAATCTGATTTTGATATTACTTTACGTAACAATATTTTCTTTAACAAAGATAACAAATACACTACAAAATCAGCGGTACGTTTTATTCAAAACTTCAAAGATACGTTATCTACGTTGATTTATTATTCAAACTAAGGAGGTGTCTTCATGAAACTAACACCTGAACGTCAACAAAAAGTAGATACTCTTATCAACGAATTAAACACATTGGCTACACGTTACGAACAAAAAGGCTTCAAATTTGAAGCCTTTCAAACGTACGAGTTTTCCCACCATATTACCGTAACTATTCAAAATGATACGTATAAACTTCAAGCTGAGATTCGTCCAAATATGGATAACATATCAGAACAAACAACAAAACTAATAGATTGTTTCTTTAATTTGACGTTAAAATTATATACGTTTAGTGATTTTCTCACAGATTTTCATAACTCTGGGTTCGAAACAAGAAATCCTTACACATTAATACTAGATCCGACTTACGAAAATGTTCAGATTAAATTTACTGTACCAACAGATACTTATAGTCCTGTTGCAGTTACATTTAGTTTCGATAATCATTTAGCATTTATTAGTCGTGTACAATTATTTTCACTAATTGGACAAGATTATATAGATTACAGAATTACACTTCCTGAAACAACAGCCAAACTAACAATTGATGGTGGTTCCAATGCCTACAATCAAATGTATATCAACGATGAAAAAGAATTTCCTTATGGTTCTACCACAAACCAAGTTATTACTATCATCACTAAATTTGTACATATGATTAACAAACTAGATTTAGAAATACTATAAGGAGGTTCCAACCTATGCCATTAATTCCTGACGAATCAGAATTAAACCTTAGTGTACAAAAAATACTTGATTACATCGAACGTATTAATAACTTACAGCCACAATACCAAACTCGTGGCTTTTCTATTGAAGCTACTAAACAACCATTTATCTTCAAAGAGGCTATTAAAGTTATTATTGCTAGACCTGAATATCACTTTACATTTACTTGTGATGTTGAAAAGACATCAAAACGATTTATCAATAAACTAATTGCTAAATTTGAATACTTACCACACATTTTGAATCGTTTCCATTCATTTATCACAGAACTTACAACAAAATACCATATCGAAAAGTTATCCAATTTCAAACTACGCATGGATCCAAACCATCCAGAAACATGGATTGACTTTACGATTCAATCAACTTCTTACAAAGTTGATGTAACCATCGGTTTCAATAAACAATTAGCATTTATCCATACTATCAATCTTTATTCAGCTCTAAGTGAAGACCATGATAGTTATCAAATCACTATCCCTAATACAACAACACAAATTACAGTAGAAGGTACTTCTGATTATTTTCATGATATACATGCTAACGATAACATCTATTTCGAGTATGGTGCATCTAACAACGAAGCTGTTGATTTTATCAACAAATTTATTGAAACTATTTCAAATCTAAATTTAGACCATAGATAAAAGGAGGTATTATCGTGTCATCATTCAAACAATTCATCCAAAACAAAATCAAAGAATATCGTCGCAAGCAAAACCAACAGAAACTTCATCAATTCTCTGTAACATCTATTCGTCATAGTGGACTACAACTCTCGTACGACTGGAATAGTATATCTTTATCTAGTACCTTATCAAATTCACCTATTACGTTTATTATTCCTTACGAAATAAATTTCGACGATAATAATAATGTCAATGAAATCATTGACCGTTTAGAAAGACTTATGTGGACATTGGGACGCATTAGTCGTAGCATTACACCTTGCGACGAACCCGTTTTCTTAACAATTGGTCACGATACAATACACGGTACTATTGTTATAAACAAACAAAAGTACAATATCTCGTTCCACTTCGATCCAGACGACCCAAGTGACGTTTCTACTATCGAAGGGACAAGTCCATTACGATACAAAATTCCTGAAACAAACGCAGACCGTCCTATTTTCTTAGATGTCAATCAAAGTAACGCACGTCTTGTACTCACAAAACCTTGCGACTGGTCAAACTTATTCATCAACTATAGTATGGATACTGATTATTGGTTTCATGATTTTAATATCAGTCATTTTAAACACTTCTTATGCGAGTTCGAAAGAGTTCGTTCGACATTTACAAACATTGAATAAAGGAGGTTCCTCATGTCTTACTTAGACACATTAAAACAACTACAAGAAAACTTACATATCGAACGCCAATTAGAGACCTATCCTGAATGGATAATGTATGCGTTCATGGTATTCAGTGGACTTCTCATGCTCGCCTTTGTCTACTCTTATATGAACCGCACATGGAATGGTGGTTATCCAACTGCTAACCCTTCTAAATTACGTTCCATCTTAAACGGTTCTGCTATTATTGGTTTCATCGGTACATGTATCGTCGGAATCATCGCTTTAGGCTATGCACGTCCTTACGTGTCTCTCACTCACGAATCCGAACAAAGCATCACCGCCTATTTGTCCCAAATGGATTCTGACGAATATACGAAACTAAAACAACAAGTTGAAGTGAATCGTAGTGAAACGTTCGATGACAGAACAACACAAGCGATTCATGAACAACTAGTATCTACACTTAGTCCTCGTCAAAGAAGTTGGTTCTTCTTTGTTCGATATTAAAGGAGGTCACAATTTATGGCTCAAAAATATAAACTTTTAAAAAATGTAACCATCCAACATGCTGGATACACCCTATATGCTATCAAAGCTTTAAAATCCTTTGGTGACGTTAAAGCTGATGATATTGGTGGCTGGGTAGAAAGTGAAGCCAATCTCGCCCAAGACGGTACTTGCTGGATTTATGATGAAGCTAAAGTGTATAAAGACGCAAGAGTTTCTGGTAACGCAGAAATTCGTCACGAAGCTGAAGTAAATGGTTCAGCACAAGTATCTGGAAACGCCTATGTATCAAATAAAGCAAAAATTACTGACAAAGCTCATGTTTATGGTGACGCAAATATTTACCATGAAGTAAAAATTATGCACTCTAGTAAAGTCTATGGTAATGCAGAAATTTGTGGATATAGCCACATTTCTGAATTTGCTAGAGTTTATGGTAATGCTATTATCAGTCATCATGCTAATATTTTAGGAAATGCTCACGTCTATGGTAATGCGAAAGTAAACGGTTATGCTTATGTATACGACGACGCCAGAATTTATCGTAAAGCCTATATATCCGACTTTGTTAAAGTATATCAAAATGCAAAGGTACGTGGGCAAGCTAGAGTTAAAGGATATGCAATCATTTCTGGTGACGCTATTCTTGAATCTTCTGATGATTACATTACTTTAAGAAACAACTGGTCTAGTGGACGTTATTTCACGTACACTCGCTCGAATCAACTGTTTCGTGTCGGTTGTTTCCTTGGAACTGGTGACGAACTGATTGAAAAAGCATACAAAGACAGTCAACTTAGTGGCGACTGTTACGAAGCATCTGTCCTATATGTAAAAATGTTGGAACAAGCTTTTGCTCATAATAAACAGAAACAATAAGGAGGTACTATGGAACAAATTGCAACAGTATACTATGGTTGTGGTATTCACGTAACTGATGTGAAATTTATCAAACCTGAATACCACCCAACCATTTCAGGTGCGTGGGTACAAACACTCCAAAAACTAAACCCACACATTTTGGAAACCAGTAATAACGTAAACGAAAACTATTATGCTATCGAAAGTTTATATCAAGTAACATTATGGTCTATTGACCAAAAAGGTAAATGTACTAAAATAGAGTCCGAGAACTATCCAGGATGTATTTTACCACTAGGTAAGCAACCAAAACTATTCGGTGGTATCGGACATTCATATCAAAGTGCAATCGATACACTACGAAATAAATACGGAAAATATCTTGTTGACAACTTTGACTATGAACAACATTTTGTTCAATATGAAATCGTCCATATTTAAAACAATCAAACTGTTTAAGGAGGTTCCCACATGCCCACAAAATTAGAACTAGAATTAGAACAAATTGACGAACAACTGATTGCTTTACAGCAAAAACGAAACGAAATTCAACAACAAATCTTAGAAGATAGAAATGCTACCCCTCAAAAACAAGTACAACTGATCATTGATAAATTAACATCTGAAGTACAACCTTTGTACCAAAAATCTGGTTTCGACCTGAATGTAACATCATACGGTGCCACTGACAATGGTATCAACATTATAATCACTAATGATTCCACTATGTGTACATTTGAGTACAAACAATCGTTTCATCCTTTATTCAAATCTGAAAACATTCCTACATTGTTCGCTAATTTACTACCAACACTACAAGAATTTATTAACTGTCTTCGTTCATTATATGCAAGACAACTTAAAGCAAATGTACACAAACAACACTTCCAACTTCTTCATTATAAAGAAAATCTGATTATTACATTTTCACATAAATATGAACAACCTGAAAAATACATCGACTTACGATTTGTTATCGATGACGAAACAGGTGTTATTACCAATCTAACTCTTAGTAAACAACTACGGGATGATTGTGACGACTACTATGTTATCCCTATTAAAGGAACATACTGTGAAGTACACATTGATTTAGATAGTCGTTCCTCGGCTGAAATTTCTCTGCAACGACAACTTGAATTTAACGAAGAACGACCATTTGATTACAGAAACGTAGTTCCTATCATTCAAGCGTTTTGCGACTACATTCAATCTGAATAATAAACGGAGGTTTCGTCCAATATGACTCAAAATTTAGAAACATTACAAAACGAGCGAGAAAATCTCGCTCGTCAACTCAAGGAACTTGATAGACAAATCAAATTTGTTCAAAATAACGTTCCAAAATACGATATCAATCATCCTGATTCGCCTATTCACGCTCTTGAAAAAGAATGTACTGACCTTGGGTGTCACTTAAAGGTTCGACAAACCCCTAAAGGAATCATTAAATTGGAGCTGACTGGGAACCATAAGGATGTTCTGGATAATCAAATCCATTATATTACCTTTATGTACCAAACACCTGAACCAATTACCACAAACGAAGATATGGAAGATTTATGTTGGAAATTCTCCCAACAACTCTATCGATTTAAAGCTATCGATAATGTCTTCTATTCTGCAAATCGAGACCATAAACCAGAAATCATTAAACTAATGTCTTTAGACCAAACATCTGATTTCATTTGTGATATACAATACGGTGGTTTAACGATTCCAACTATCTTTAAACTATCACCTGTTGTACACTACAGTAAAGCTTTCGGAATGAAAAAACCAGAATCCCGTGTTTCGTGTATTGTGTTTGAAAAAATATTATACAACAATCGTATCACACGTAACCGTGAAACAATGTACCCAATTGACGCTCAAGGATATGCGTTTCGCATCAGTGTGAGTCAAAACGATGAACCAAAAACAACAGTGTTTCATAATATTAGGCTCACTAAGACGATTTATGGTACAACAGACGAGCCAATTACACGAAACCGTTTGTGTCACGAACTCAAGTTGTTCGTTCGCAAATACAACCTTGTCACAAACGATCCACCAACTGTGAAAATCTTACCATAAGGAGGAAACCCGTATGAAAATTAACGAATTAAGAAAAATTGAATTACATGATGATGATACCGCTACTGGCGGTATCTCTTTTGTAGGTTACACCTTAGGTGACTACTTAGACGAAACAGGATTGCCTAACGACATCCTGATTTCTGATATTAACCTAACACAACTTGTAACATGGCTTCAGGAAGCTGGTATTCAAGTTCCAAAAGAAATCTTACCGAAATCCGTATGGATGAAAAATCCATTAACCATGTACACATTATACACATGTAACGAATTTCGTGATACATCTTCTTATGGACGCCAGTTCATGGTAACAGATTTACACAACACTTATAAAGCTCAACTAGTTTCGCAAGCAGTTGCTCTTATGGATGACGAAGACATCGACGAATTTGATCATTCGACTGATCTTTATGAAGCGTTACTTAGCATCAAAGAAAAAGATTACGAATCAGAAGATGTCGATATTGTCTTCGACGCCTTATGCGAACAACAAATTCCATACCTAGATATTGAAGAACATCAGATTCTCACAGATGGTTCCGTAGAATATTAGTATCCTTACCCTAATGGCTCACAAGTGAGCCGATTCAAGAATTGGAAAAAATACTAAAATAGAGGTAGGTAATTATCATGACAGCACTATATGAAGTAACATTTGTAGACGGAACTAAAGAAGTAATCGAAGCGATGAACGAAGAACTAGCAGTTCAAGAAGCAACTAGCTTCTACGACGAAGAAGTCGCTATCGTAGATTTCTTACACTGGATTTAAACATATATCACTAGGGACTCTTATAGAGTCCCTTATTTTTTACATAGAAAGGAAGATTACTAATGACTACAACAAAACAATTCTTAACTCATACGTATCGTGTCCAAGACACCAGCTTCGATGTTGTCCCAGACCACATTTTCAATGCGATTCAAACAATCTTAAACGAACGAGAGGAATCGTTCGATAAAAACTTAAAACATAAAGAAACTAAAAAGGAGAACTAAACTATGTATGTCTTAAAAATTCAAAACACTATTAAAACACAAGATGAGATATTCGTCTATGAAGACAAAAATGTTCATTTTTCTAATTTACTTCGTTCTATCACAAATGATATTCTAGATACTATGATTTATATGTGTATAGAACAATATGCACCATTAACAGATAAAACATTTCGTCAATGTGCAAAAACAGTTGCTACTAAATATCCAGAGGAAATGTATCTTGAATCCACTATTTTACGACTCTTTCAACAAATTCAATCTGCACCTGATGATGTAATTGCCGAAGTAAAAGAATTAATAATTGAAAGCCAAGAATCAAACTTTAAATCAACTGGGAACGAATATGTAAATAACGGATTTGGTGGACAATTTGGTACAGTTGATTATTATTTCGACTGGACAATTTATGATGATAACACATACGCATACGAAGTGTTCTTTAATTGTAATAATGGTACGTTACTTAATGTTTCACTACAACATAAAGACGGTTTCGATACACCACCTGTCGTGGATAACGAATCGTATTATTACTAAAAGGAGGTACCACTTATGAAAGTTATCTTTATTCCAGACAATCCGTATCTAGCCAAAGTGGTTCGACCTATAGAACTCATCAAAGCCCGCACAACTGAACGAGACTATATCGAGTCCGTACTTCTAACCCACCACGATGACCCATCTAAATTCGAGTTACGTCCAGAAACGAACTTCCCTGGAGTCTCTTATATTCGTAGAACACATACGACTTTTACGGGTCATGTAGATGTCTCTTACGACCGTGCCTATGTTCCTGTTATCATAGACAGTCACATTCATAGTGCAACTTGGGACATTCAGAACTTCATAAAGTTCGTAGCATGGAACAACCAATATTATCAAGCTCAAAAATTCAAACCAGACTATAAAAAGTGTCCAATGAACTACTGGTTCATCAGATATCATCACCGTGATGATATTCCACAAGCACTCTTAGATTGGTTCCGTGAACAAGATGTCACTTATGAAATTCCAGAATACTATCACTTCTCTTGTGGACGTATGGTCTCAGACGAGTTGTTACAAGAGTTATATCCTAACGGAGACATGGATGTAACCCTTATCGAAGGAACGTTAGTAGATAACTACTTCTGCGAAGGACCATTCGATTTATCTAAGATTACGTCCCTAGATTCAGATAAAACGTACCCATATGCTGTCTTCTTAGAGGAATACCAAAATTCTTGGTCTAGTTTACATACTGTTGTCTTTACGACGGACGAACTCTGGTACCATCAACTGTTGCATCAATATCAGTCTGAATGTTTAAACAACGAATAAACGGATCCATACGGGTTCGTTTATTTTTGTTCACATGTCCCGTAACCCGCAAGCGGGCGGGTTATTGCTTGAATTAAAAATTAAAGGAGGTACATCAATATGGAAATGTACATTATTGTTGATAAAGATTTGCGAGATTACGACTATCAAACAGGAGAGTTACGAGAACCATACGTTATTGGTAACACCTATGAATGTAACGGAAGGTTTCAATATTTAAGTAACGGATTCTTTGGATATCCTACATTCAATGACCTAGTAAAAAGAGAACATGAAATGTTACGACTTCACGTCATTGAATTTGACGAAACCACAGGGTTACCATTACCACTAACTGAAGAAACAAAACGTATTCTTGTGGTAGAAATGTTAGAACACGAAGGTTTCGAACCTTGTTATATTCCAGGACGAGGTATGTGTATGAAAATCAAAGTGTTACGTGAAATGCACGTTAGCCCTGAATCGTTTAATCTATAATATTTGAGCTCACGGATGAGCCGAATAAATAACTGAAGAAATTGTTACAAATCAGTGTTGTCCGCATAAAGTCGCCTACTGTTCATAGTAGGTTCAGCAGATTAAAGACCGACTAACCCGACAGTGCCTACCCCGAAAGGGATGTTGCCAAACCAGTATTTGTAACGCTAAAAGTGGTGAACTTATTACGAGTTCACTATTTTTTAACATAGTTGACTTTCGTGCACAAATCAACTATACAATAGAAGCCTTGGTCTCTATGACAACATTAAACACAAACGAAACTATTTATCAACTACCACTCACTACAAAGTAAATGGTTTGCAAACTCTTATCTAGTACAAACGTTGAAACAACTCCTAGACATCAAACGAGTTCGCACAAAGGCAGGTTGACGACTACCCTGTAACGCACCATATGAGATTCGTTACATTAATTTACGATTTCTAATTTTTCAAAAGCAGGTTTTACGTTCCCACTATTATACAACGTACCTAAGATCTGAATATTCATCGCACCAACTCTATCGTCATTGGTTCTATATGAACAAGCTTGACAACAAAATTCATGTTTAGCTTTATTACGATTTTTAGAATCAATCAATCCACATTTTGGACAACGTTGACTTGTATAATGTGCATCGCAACTAATGACTTGCGAACCACTGGCAGTCGCCTTATAAATTAACTTTTGTTCAAAATCATAAAAAGCCCATGAATGATGTTCATAACGATTTTTCTTAGCACGCTTTTTAACAGTGTCGAAGGTTACATTTGTTAAATCTTCTAACGTAAAGATTGTTTCGCTACCATAACGGTCTACGAGTGTCTTAGATAAACAATGATTGACATCATTCATCCAACGGGATTCTCGTTGACCAATAGCTTCCAATCTACGTTTAGCGGATTTGGTATTCTTAGATTGTAACTGTTGACGTAAACGTTTGTAATGTCTACGTTTTTGTAAAATCTGTTTACCATTAACAAATGTCGTTCGACCTTGTTCGTCATAAATGGTTAATAATTGACGTAACCCACGGTCAATTCCGACTACGTGTTTTGATTTGAAGTCAGGTTTTTCGATTTCTTTGGTAACAGCAATATGTAAGTACCAGTGGTTACCCGATTTTAACACTTTAGCGGTACCAAAGGTCCAAGTACCATCGAAGTACTGTTCAAAACCGTTAAATATTGCTTGTACAGTGACACGTCCGTAAATCGTATTCAATGACATTGTATTATCACTCTTATGTGAATAATCACGGTTACGAACTAAGTCTAACTGAAGGCGTTTAAATACAATAGGTTTCCACAAGAAATCTAAGTCTTTACGTACATAGTTCTTAACTGGGTTACCATGATTATCTTTCTTGTAACCATCCCAAACACGTTGTTTACGTAATTGGGTTTGTACACTACGATATTTAGCAATTACGTGACGAACACAGGATTGAGCCATTTGTGACTTTAAACTAAATTTTTCACGTAAATCATGATACAGAAGCTTTACTAATGTCGTTGTATTCATCGGAAAATTGTGATTGAACATATATTCAGATACAAAGTTACAACCTTGTACGAAAGCTTCTTGTGAAGCAATCATTTTCGAAATATCTTCGTTATTTTGAAAAATGATACGCGATTTAATTGTACGATTTATCTCAACTATTTCCATGTCTTCACTCCTTTCTATAGGTTATTTCATAAATATATTATAACATAAATAACTTATGAAGTTAAGACAAAACAATATTAAAATGCAAAAAAATATTACAGAAAGGAATCGATTCTTCACCTTATTAAAATAAGGTGTCTCCTCGATTAACATTAATATGAATACATTAAATACAAACAAAAAAATTTATGAATGTGCCGTATATACAAACGAAGGTACAGCACGTATTTACGCAAACTCTATCGAAGACGCTTGGAAACAAGCATTAGCAACTTGGACAGAAGTTTATGACGTACAAATTATGACAGTGATTGACTAAATCACTGTTTCTTACACTGACGTAGTTCAATTGGTAGAGTGCCTTACATCGGTAGATACAGGAATTAGTCACCTGTCGTAAAAAACAATGACATTAGTTGCTATCGAATTAAATAAACAGACCCGTAAGGAAGTTCCAGGTTCGAGTCCTGGCGTCAGTATATTCTTCCCGTACATTTACTCCTTCTCTATTTCTTTTTTGAATAAGTGCTCATACGAGTACTTATTTTTTTTACATTATAACCCCCAGACTCCGCCCTGCTAACGCAGACCTCCGCACTGGGTGAGGCATACCTACACGGTCTCGCCCTCTACTATCACATCAAGTACACTCTAAACGTAACCACCAAATGTCCACTACACGGTACATACCCTCAGGAACTCCCACGAGTTCCTTCCCTCACACCCAACAAATGTACCCTGAGTGGGACAACCCACACGGTTCGCCCCTACATGTACCCACAGGTGGTACACTCTCTGGAACACACACCGTTCCATTCTTGTACCACCCACCCGACACGTCGTGTCTGACTCTCCTAATGGTCTCTAGTGGGAACACCTGTTGGGACATAATACCCAACCTGTCTCCGCCGATGTGCCACACGTCTAGGTTCCACTACTGATTAAAAAGGTTACACTACTGGAATGACAACTGGATAAACTCCTTTTTCGAACCTGGACTGGGCACACTCTATGCAGAGACTAGATGTACGAACGTGGCTAAGGGGGTTTTTGACTGGGGTGATTTCTGACTACTGACCCAATCCCTGTCCCATACAAGGTGTTCCTACCCAATAGGTTCCTCTAGCGAGCAACCTCATCTACGTCCCAAGAGGACGTTTCGTCATAGAACTGTATCAACTAAGTTCGCAATAGCTCACACGCTCCGAGTCGAGCTCGAAAAGGCAGAGACTCAAGCATTTCTCACTTTGTCCGCACGAGCTTTCAGCCCGCTTGCGTCAAAGCTCGAATCGTCATCGTCTCTGAACGCCTTTTCTCACATTCTTAACTTGGAAACAACAGGAGGGACTATATAACGGCTCAAGAAACACGAACCCAGTGGTACTCTTTCGTTATGTACCAAGATTCAATCTTATGAAGTCTTCAAAATAGGCTTCATTCTGAAGACCTATTTCTCAGATTCATAAGATAGAGACCGAAGGAACCACCGTGGTCCGTATTCCAGTCGAGTAGCCTCTGGTCCCACGCTGTTTCAAAAGGTCTCGGTACGACCTCTTATAACAGAAAACACCTGTTTCCACACCGTGCGTCCGACGGCTAATACTTCTCTTACCTATCCCTACCTGTTGTTTCTGGTGGCACCACTAACGGAACACTAAATGTACTGGTCTTTTGCACAAAAGAAACCCAGAGCTTAGTCACGCCATCGGTAAATCTGAAGTCTCAGGCGATCTTCCAACTGCGTGTTCACTCCGCTTCCAGATCAGCCTTCCACGTCAGTTTTACCGTCTCTGTTCCTTGGTACAGTGTCCCGTAAGGTGGTGCTCTATGGTCCTCACCATGTCCCGTAAACGGTACAGGTTCGAACACTCACTGCGTTCGTACCTCTGGTATCGTACCTCTAGTTTCACTAAGAACGTCCCAACCATCTGGTAACAACTCTACCGACACCACTGTCTAGGGACAGATGGTGAAACATGTTTCTTGTGTCATGCTGGAACAATAGAAGGAACTATTTTTCCTGGACATTTCCAAGCTTAGTCCCTTCGGGCACCGCTTTACAAGTCCTTGGAAAAACCTGTGACGCTACTGGGCACTCCGACGCAACCTCTGTGCTAATGGCTTGTTGCTTGGGTGACCAATCCGCTACGTACTTGTCCCCAGCCTTCCTTTAATTTAGGACTTCGTACCACTGGAACGATCCGTTACAACCAAGTTGTCTCGTCTCGTGCATACATAAACCTTACGTATCTTTTCAAGATACTCTCGGTAAACTCTAGATTTCGTAACCATGCGGGGTTCCGTGCATCTAGTAACACCATGTGTGTACCATATATGGTACACAGATGTACTGATGAGCGGTCTAATCAATCAGCTACGCTGAACCCACTAACACCCACTCAATGTCTTTATACAGCCTGGCTCGAAAAGGCAGAGGTTCATCACCTCTAAACACCTTTTCTCACATCCTGTTTTTTGGAACCACTTGTGGGACATAATACTAATTAAAGTCCCTCCGTAAGGTTCCTATTTAAAAACCACCGATACAAGATCTTGTTACAGATTCCCTCCGACCACGCAAGCGTAGGTCAGGAGCGAAACCTTCCACAAGATTGTCGCAAAAAACCTTACTTTGGAACTAGTCACGCCAGACTAAAAGCAAACCTGAAGTAATGTCTAACTCTACCGACCCCCAGAAAGTCAGTAAATTTGCCTTCCTGGGGAAAAACTGTCGATACTTCAGGGTTGCTTCGGCGTCTGGTTTATCGCTCACCTGTCCCTAACAAGTGGTTCTTTTCATAAAAGTAACGAATAGGTGTTCCACCTATGTGTACCCAAAGGTACACGAACCATAGAGACACTACGTACCAGAAACAAAGAGACACTTATAACGGTTCCTTGTGAGGTACGGCTTTGGGAACTAATACAACACTCGTCGTTACCCTCTTGTCCGACACCAACTGCGTCGCCTCTGTAAAGGCTCCCTTGTTGGTTCGCCCTTGAGGGTTTCCTTATAACGGTACCAATACTGTTAGTTTGAAATGGACGATGAGGATTTAAACACTACAAGCCAAAGAACCAGTCCCCTTCAGCCGTCCCTTTAGAACCGTCCCTTCGTGACTTAACGTTGCTTCATCACTGTACCAAAGTACCACCACCAGTGCGAATCAAAGTAAGACGGGTCCAATGGTCAGGGGCGACGCTTCGTATTCCTAGCGTCCCCTTCCCACAGATTCCCTCAGGGCGGTGCGTCGTATTCCTAGCACCCCTTCGCTCATCTAATACATGGTCCCAACTAAATGACACTTTGACTGTACCACTCGTGTACCACTCGTGTACCACTCATGGTACATTGACCGCACTTAGGGTACACAGACTGGACCATACACGTCGTACCTTGTGGTAGTCGGCAGAGAGCGTACCACGCACTGCGTGGTTTCTGCCATTAAGAGCGACCACAGGACGGTACACTGTATGGTACACAACCCTTGGGGTACACACTCTACGGTACAGTACCAGTACGGTGTACCACCCACAGTACCATCTACGGTACCAATAGGTCTCAGGAGACCATATGCGGTACACTCTATGGTACATTACACCACTAATGGTACACTGTATGGTACACTAAGGATGTGTCATAGAGGTACGGGACCATATGTGGTACCCTATATGGTACACAGAGGTCTATTCAGACCTTCTAGTACGTACTCTATGGTACACAGTACCGTATCGTGCACACTGGATGGTACATTCGTACCGTTCCAGAGGCTTCGGGTGACCTTATCAGGTACACCCCTGGGCACTCAGTGGTACACTAGGTGACCATCTAGTACGTGCCCAGAGGTGTAACGGTCTCTGCGAGAAAGCAACCTGTTCCGCACACTCCGTAACGTAGTTTCTGGTGGCTCCACAGGTACAAAACTCAGGGGCGACGCTTCGTATTCCTAGCGTCCCCTTCGTAGGCATATGTACAGATACCTTCGGGGCGGTGCGTCGTATTCCTAGCACCCCCTCGGTAAGGCAATCCGTCCCTAGATATACGTCCCGTATACCTGTCCCAGAGCCGTGTCCACGTGATGCCATTCGGCATTTTCTCGTGTCCACAGAGTACGTCCCGTAAATGGCGTCACATCAACGTTTCGTATTTTACGTGGACATGGGACGAGACGACTTTTGGTGAAGACTTCATATGTACGGAAAATCGGGGACTTCGTTGCCCCGCTTGAAGTCCTGCTTCAAAAATGTCACATTTACGTGACAAAAAGTGGGGACTTTATTTGGGGACGGAAAGAGCATAAGGGGTGGTGGCTCCAAGTCTCGTTCCGAGTCTTGTCGGTCAGCATAGCTGACACCACTGTCATCGTCCCAGCGGGACAATGCCATCCGCCCCAGCTTACGCTGTTTCGGACCCTTACGTCGCATCCTTTGGATGCTTGGTTTTGCTCGCATAAGCTCACAAAACTGCTCCTTTCTGTTTGGAGTCACTCGGAACATCGAGTGATTCCAAACTACCGTATCTGATTCTCTGAATCATGCCATAATGGCACGATCCATTGAATAGATACTGACCTAATTGTGCCAGTACCCCTGGTACACTCACCTCGGAACATCGAGGTGTGCGTTCCAGTTCTCCTGACCCAATAGACGGAACAATCTTTTTGCGAGCCACAGAGGTACGTCTCCGTGTCCCGTGGCGATTGTCCCTTATCCGTGTCACCAGATTTCGGTTCCGTCCACTGGACGAATCCTTATCGGTTCCCCTACACAATGGTACCACCTATAATTACATAGTCTGTTGTCACTCATTCCAACAGTCATGTACCTGCTGAAAAGCCTCGTCATTTCAGCATTTCTTAGGTGGAACCAACGGTTGCGAAACAACCGAGTTGACATCTGGTATCTTTTATGATACCATAGTCAATATCACATCAGCACCCTGTACATACCCAAAATAAAACTGACGTATCGATACGGTTCAACATAGATGTTACAACTGCTGAGTGATTTGCTATCGTTGCTACTCTGTTAGCTCCCTGATTAGAGACCACTTCTAATCATAGTTACTGAGGTGCAACTCACCGCTTCCCAGATTGCTAGTACGTAAACACCCTGTTACTCACTTGCTCGTAACATTGTTTCGTACCTGCAAGAAGCACACTCCGATATCAGAATGATCGTTACACATATTTAAAACTTAACTAAAAAACTTTTGTCATCATAGTAACTTTCATTCTGTTTCGGCTACGTGGTCTATCGACCCGATAAAATAAATGTCTTAATGAACCATAGTTCAGTGGTAGAACACCCGCCTGTTAAGCGGACTGTCGCAGGTTCGAATCCTGCTGGTTCAGTTTTATTCGTATTACACAGTCTCACAACACTTGATACAAACACCGTTATCCTTTAACGGAGAATTTGGGGGGCGTTAGCTTAATTGGTAAAGCACTTGCCTTGCAAGTAAGAAGATAAGGGTTCAAGTCCCTTATGCTCCATTTAACAGGAATTAGTTCAGCTTGGTAGAACGCTTGGTTTGGGACCATGAGGTCATAGGTTCAAATCCTATATTCCTGATATTACGTAAAAAGTTCGTCTTATCACTGCCTTTCTCTTTTTGCGTAATTAATCTATGTTTAGACACTGCCATATGTCTTAAACTCCTTCGTGGGGAGCCGAAAGCCAAAGCTCCCTACTCTCTTATGTAGATATGGTGGAACGGCAGACACGCTGGTTTTAGGCACCAGTGCTTCGTGCGTGAGAGTTCAAATCTCTCTATCTACATTTTCTAGGTCTCATAGTGAAGAGGTTATCACGCTATCCTGTCACGGTAGTATCACGGGTTCGAATCCCGTTGGGACCGTTCTAAGGCTGTTAGTTCAATTGGATAAAACACTAGACTTCTACTCTAGCGTTACAGGTTCGAGTCCTGTACAGCCTGCTATAATCTTGGATGATTAGTTTAAGTGGATAAAACAAAGGTCTACGAAGCCTTCATTGTGGGTTCAATTCCTGCATCATCCTTATGGACTGCTAACTCAATGGTAGAGTAAACGCCTTTTAAGCGGGAGGTTATTGGTTCGAATCCAATGCGGTCCATACATATAGGTGGTATAGCCAAGTGGCTAAGGCGGAGGTCTGCAAAGCTTCTTATCGTTGGTTCGAATCCGACTACCATCTTATTAGGTCTGATAGCTCAGTTGGCAGAGCAGAGGTTTGAAAATCCTCGTGTCAGTGGTTCGATTCCATTTCAGACCATTTATACAGATATGGTGGAACGGCATACACATTGGACTTAAAATCCAACGCTCAGTTGAGCTTGAGGGTTCAAATCCCTCTATCTGTATTTTATAATTCACACCCGTTGGTCAAGTGGTTTAAGACACTGCCCTTTCACGGCAGTAACACGAGTTCGAATCTCGTACGGGTGATTTATAGTTAAGTAGCTCAGTGGTAGAGCACTCGCTTGATAAGCGATAGGTCTCTGGTTCAAATCCAGACTTAACTATTTATGCGGATATGGTGTTCTAACGGTTCAGCATACTAGGCTTCCAACCTTGAGGTGAGGGTTCGATTCCCTCTATCCGCTTTTGTAACTTAACTGAATCAACTCCTTTTAAATTAATGTATTAAATCCTTTTCAGTTTATAATTCCAACACAAAGCAACGTTTACATGATGATGTACAGCACATAACAACTGATTTGGTTAAGTTACTTTCTAGGGACGTCGTCTAACTGGCAAGATATTGGTCTCCAAAACCGATGATCAAGGTTCGAATCCTTGCGACCCTGTTTCCTTTATAAAACAAAGGATGATATTAGAATAAGTGGGGTTTGTGAGCCATTCCCCACTTCTAGGAAAGGTATTCAAACTGGCTAAGAAGGCGACCTGCTACGTCGTTATATGGCAGAAATGTCATTTGTGGGTTCGAACCCCACCCTTTCCGTTTTGTCACTTACGATGGCAAAAAATTAACGTTAATAACCCGTTCGTGTCCACACTGGTAAGATAGTCACCTATATTCGGAAGGTACGCAGTGTCAAGGAAATCGTTTCAGAATAATTGCACGAATCAATTATAGATAAATCGTATGAGAGCGGGGCTCATACACTTACTAGAAGTACGTTCTCTAGTAAATCGCTGGAATAGCTCAATAGGTAGAGCACTTGATTTGTAATCAAGGGGTTGTGGGTTCAATTCCTACTTTCAGCATTAATGGATAGGTGACCGAGTGGCTGAAGGTGCTGGTCTTGAAAACCAGTGACGGTATCCGTCCGTGGGTTCGAATCCCACTCTATCCTTAAACCTTGTTGACTGTAGTGATACAGACAATTCAAGGATATCAAACCTATAGGTTGACGCATCTGCTACCTTGTCCGCTGTTGACAGGATAGTATGGTGCGTCTGATGTAACAGGTTATTAGTTCAGTGGGAGAACACTTGCCTTACAAGCAAGGGGTCATAGGTTCGAATCCTATATAACCTATTTTTATGCGGGATATATCAGCGGTCAGATTAGCGGTCTCATACGCCGAATGTCGTGGGTTCGAATCCCACTCCCGTAATTGGGTTTTGCGGTACCCGTACGTTTGTACTGAAACCGTAATATATTGCGTAGATAGTCAAGTGGCAACGACAAGAGACTGTAAATCTCTCCTCATTCGAGTTCGGTGGTTCGAGTCCATCTCTACGCATTTTATGATGGTGGTTATGGCGAAATGGTTAACGCACTAGATTGTGGATCTAGCTATTGTGAGTTCGACCCTCACTGACCACATTTTACTGGGATATAGCCAAGCGGTAAGGCAACGGACTTTGACTCCGTGATTTCGCTAGTTCGAATCTAGCTATCCCAATAGGTATTAGGTCTCATCCTTCCTGACACTAATACCGAGAAAACACTTCCATTTACGTATGCTCTATCCTCTACAATTCACACACTTTAGACATACGTACGACTACCTTCGGGTAGTCTTTTTTTATACATACTTTTAAACGAAAGGACTAACATCTATGCCAAATACAATCGAAATTGCCAAATACTTAGTGTTACGTACACCTTCTCAAATGAACAAACGTAAACTAATGATTATGATGTACTACCTACATGGATACGAGCTGTTGCACTACGAGAAATCAAGTATTCCATCACTCTTCTATCCAAAAGCTCAAAACAAAATCACACATCTAGAGCTTGAAGAATATCTAAAAGATGTACCAGAACAAACACATCTTACAAGAACTCATTTTCCAAATGTAAAAGTACTAGAACCCTCTCCTGATACGGAAGACTACAACGAAATTATTCGGAACTTTGGGAAAATGAACCAGTCAAACTTACAAAAACTACTAGCTCAAGATACAGCGTACCTAGAGGCTAAGAAACATAAAAACTATCCTCACCAAGTTATCCAAGCGTTATCTATTTACAAAGAAATGCTACAAATTGAGACAGGTTTCAAACCAACTGTATCTATTCCAGATCCATTAAGAACAAACAAACCAGCTCTCAAAATCAAAAATAAACAAACACTAGAGCATCAATTAAATAAATCGAGATCAAAGAAGAAAAAATAAAGTGAAACGTAACTAATATTTAGGTTTCCGTATGCCTTCTTTGCGTGGTACACCTCTTCCGAGGTGCGAGTTAGTTATTGCGATAGAAGAAAATTCTTCTCTCTATTCAACTTATTATTGTGCCATTTATGGACAAACCTTGTTCAATCGTGTACAATGTAAACGTCGTCGCAGGGCTCGACTTATTAGCCCAGAAATACACAATCATTCAAAGGAGGACATACAATAATGTCAAAAAATAAATTAACTAAAGGAGCTGTAGCTACTGCATTAGTAGGTTTAGTAGCTATGCAAGGTCCACAAATTAACGCAGAGGAAGTTACACAACCAGTAAATCCTGCGGAACCTAAGGTAGAAGAAACTACTGCAACTCCTTCTACTGTAGCCCCAACTTCACAAGAAGTTGCAAAACCAACTGAAGTAGCACAACCTACAACTGAAACAACTACAACAGAAATCGCTAAAGAAACTGTTGATGAAGCTCGTGCTAAATCAGACAACGCTAATGCTAAAGTATCAGCTCAAAAAGAAGTTGTTACTGAAAAAGAAACTGCAAAAGCTGAAGCTGATAAAGCTGTTTCAGAACAAGAAAAAGAAGTTGAAACTCGTAAAGCTATTAAAGACGAAGCTACTCCAGAAAAAATCGCTGAAGCAAAAGCTGACTTAAAAGCTAAAGAAGACGCTGTTTCAACTAAAGATACAGAAATTGCTAACGCAAAATCTGATTTAACTGAAAAAGAAGCTAAAGTTGCTGAAAATCAAGCTAAAGCTGACAAACAAGCTCAAGCTGTAGCTGACGCAACTAAAATGCGTGACGAAAAACAAGAAAACGTTAATAAAGCACAAGCTATCTTAGACAACACTGATGAAGGTAAAGCGTTAAAAACTTTAGAAGACGCTAAAGCAAACAAAGAAGTAAAAGCATCTGCTGTTACTGCTAAAGAAACTGCTTTAGAAGACGCTAAGAAACATGACGCTAAATTAGCTTCAGATAAAGCTGAAAACAAAACTGCTTTAGATCAAGCAAACTCTGAAAAAGTGTCTGCTGACGCTGAAGTTAAATCTGCTACTGCTGATAACAAAGCAAAACAAGCTGAGTTAGACAAAGCAGAAAAAGAACAACGTTCTGCTGTATCAGCTCTTAAAGAAGCTACTAAAGAAGACGTAATCTTTGACAAAAACAACAAATTGATTCAAGAATACGTAACTTTATTAAAGACTCCTACATCAGGTAAAACTCAAGTTGAGAAACAAAACATCTTGAAACGTTTAGGTGAATTATCTAGAGAATTGACAAAACAAATGTCTTACAAACAAGATAAAACATTAAACCGTATCGTAGATATTACAAACTTATCTGAAGCTGATAAACTTCGTTTCTCTAAATATGCTGAAGATTTACACAACCAAATTCGTTCAGCTTTCGGAACTTCTAAAGTAATCTACAACAACGAAATGCAACGTTTCGCTGATGAAGTTGCTGATGGCTACGAAGCTCACAAACACAGTGTGTTCGGTGTATCTGCTGAAGCTCAACGTTTAGCAAAACAAGGTGTTACTGATTTACCTATCGGTCACGACGCTAAAGCAATTAACGATGTTGCTCGTAAATATGGACTAGCTACTTCTTCACCAGAACGTGAAGCTAAGGGTGGTCAATACTACGAAAACATGTACACTACTTCATTAGGTAAAACTAAATTAACTGTCAATGAAGTGTACCAACGTATCTTCGATACATTCAATGGATTCATGTTCAACGGTATGGAATATGCCCACGCATCATCAATTGCAGACGCTTATAGTACTCGTACTGATGACATTGAATACGCAGGTATTAGTTTCTCTCAAACTAAGAACACTACTGCTAAAGCAAACTCTAACTTCCCTGACTTGAAGTTAGATTACGAAGTACACACTCACGTATTAGGTGTTGACACAACTGCTCTAAGCCGTCGTAAAGCAAACCGTGAACGTGAATTTGATACTTCAGTTACTCCATCTACAATCGATACATTAAAAGCGAACTTAACTAAAGCTGAAGCAAACTTAACTAAAGCTACAACTGACGCTAACGCATCAGCTAAACGCTTAACAGACGCTACAAAACGTATCATGGAGATTGCTAACCGTATCAGCCAATTAAACGATCGCAAAGCTGAATTAGATAAAGAACCAACTCTTGTAGCTGGAGCTCAATCTGAATTAGACAAAGCGAAAGCAGAATTGAAACAAGCTGTTAAAGACGTTCAAGACGCTCAAACTGCTGTTGACAAATTCAATGCTTCATTAGCTGAAAAAACTAAAGCGTTAAACGACGCTAAAGCTGAATTACAAATAGCTCAAACAAACTTAGACTCAGCTCTTTCACAAAAAGTAATCATTGATTCTGCATTAGAAGACGCTAAACAAGCTGTAGAAACTCAAAAGACAGTAATTGCTGACTTAGAGCAAGCTCGTTCTCAAGCTGTCATCGACGTTCAAAAACAAGTTGAACGTGTAGATTCATTAGAAAAAGCAGATCAACGTTATAACGAAGCTGTTGCTAAGTTAGACGAATTGAAACAAACTGCCCAATCAGCTGAAGAAGCTTTATCACAAGCTGTTCTTGTTTTAGGCAAATTACAAGAAGAAGCTGATAAATTACAAGCTGAAGCAAACGAAATTCAAACTAAATATGACGCTCAAGAAGCTAAGAAAGCTGAAGAAGCTCGTCGTTTAGAAGAAATTCGTATTGCTGAAGAAAACCGTCGTAACGAAGAAACTCGTTTAGCTGAATACGACCGTATTATTGCTAACGTAGATTCACAATTCGTAGCTGGTGCAAACACTCAAGAACGTCTCCCTGAAACAGGTGTTGATGGCTCTTCTGTGGCTTCACTTGCTGGATTGTTCTTCGCAACACTAGGTGCTGGTATCTTACCAAAACGCAAACGCAACAACTAATTGATACACTGTAATTGACGCAACAAATATCGTGTACACTCCTATGAGGTAGCCCATTCGGGTTACCTCTTTTTTTTTACATACAAAAAGAGACGTATCATTTGACACGTCTCTAAACATATGCTCCTTGGGTTAGTAAGCGTTCGTCCAATCAATATTGAATGACTGTAACACTTTTTGTGAAGCATCTTTTGCTTTGTATTTCATAACAAATTTCCCTTTGATACAATAACGATTACTTGCATAAATATCATCACAAGTGATAAGTGTAATTTCTGTAGTATCTTTATGATCATAAATAACGCTAACTTTTGTTGGTTCAATAATATCGACACTTGTAATTTCGTACTCGTAGATGTTATCTAAGTCTGTTGTATAAATCATCATTCCTGGTTTCGCATATACAAGTGGCGAGAATAGAATTGTTCTGTCTCCGAAGTAATTATGGCTCGCTAAAGCGTAGTTTCCTTCACCCATTTTCTGTTCTGGTTTCATAGTACCAGCTCCTGTCGCTAGGACATAGTTAGACACACCTTTGTAAATCGGTAACTTCATGTTTAAATCTGGAATCGCAATCTGTCCAAGAGAATAACGTCCTGCTCCATTCTGGCTCTGATATTTCACGATATTCTCGAACGATAGTGGTTCAACTTCGTCGAAGTCAAAGTTGACACCTTCTTGTTGTTCCTCATTTTGTTCTTCATTTTGTGCTACTTCTTCCCTAGTTAATGTTTGAGCCTGTTCCAAACTAGCAGTTGCCGTTTGATGTAACATATATGTTTGTGCTGGTTGTATTAGTAACAAACACGCTCCGATAATCACTAACAAACCTGCGAGAAAATATCTCCAATGTTTCTTTAAAAATTTCATTCATTTCATTCCTTTCGTATTTTACGATTTTTGACCCCTCAGAGCGATTCTACCATCTGGACACCTGATTATGCCAGTATTTGATTCAAATCGCTCAGAGGTGCTTTATTTTGTAAATAAGAGGTACTCTACGGTTCATACCTTAATGGTTCGTCCTAAATTTCCTAACTCTTTGAAACTCCATACCTCTAATTTGTGATTTAAGGTACCTTAGAGCGATTCTAAGAATCGTACCCCTAATTACCCTAACTTAATATTAAAATCTCTCTATACCCCTTTATTTTTCAAAATAGAGCTATCGTACATCGTCTAGTTCCTTTTTCATTTCTTCTAGCACTACCTCCATTGATTTTTGTTCCGCTTCTGCTCGTTTCTTGACCTTTCTAGCAATTACAACTAATCGAATCACTCCGATTCCAAGTAAGACGAGTACCACTGGGATTGTTACTGGGAACGTCACCATGGTGTTATAAAAAATATGAATCAGTATACTGATTACTAAATCTTGTTCTACTACAAACACAAAGCTTGTAATGATTCCAAAAATTACACCGAAAACCATATGGAACGTTGTACCATGAGATACACCAAATAAAATCCCCGTCGCTAAAATCTGAATCCAACCAACTGTGTTTCTGAAAACACAATGCTGAATCACATATTTAAACAAGATTTCTTCGTAAACAGGTGCCACTAACATAATTAACAACACACTAGCTACACCCTTTGGCGACCAATCATACGTTGCTTGAACTGTGGTTCCATCTAACGTGACACCAAATGCTCGCATCCCTAAGACACCTAAAACCGTGATTCCAAAAATCACTAACGCTGTAAATGAGGCTACAGTTACTTGACCATAACTAATTCCACGTGCTTTCACGAAGAAAAAATGTCTCTTAATTGGATTCATCGCAAATTCAACTACGCTTAAACTGAAGATAATCTGCGTGAACAACATAATATAAACTGTTTCGATTTCTGGATACAATTTATGTATCCCGATACTCATAAACAAAAACCATGCGATGAGGATTCCGAGTTTGAGTACGGGAATATCATCCCATACTCTCTTGGCAAATTCGTTTTCTTTTGTCACTTCTCTACCACCTCAACTAAGTCTCCTGTAAATTGGAGCGTCCAAATGTCGTTAAATACGTTCCAAGAAACGCCTCCGTCTACGATCAGTGTCTCGATTTCACCTTCGATTTCTCTAAGTTTCGATCCACTTCTCCACATCAAGATACAAGAACCATCCCATAAAATCAGTTTCGTTGTTTCTTGGTCTTTTCCGATGAACTCCATACTAGCTACTTGATCCATTGGAATTACACAACGTTGAGTGAACATTGTAAATCCTCGACCAAATGGTCTGAAACTTTCAATCACTCGACTAGCTCGTTTCATCATGTCAAGAGACAGTTCAATGTCCCCTTTACCAAACACAAGCTCTGGCTCTACATCTTCGACCACTTCTAGTGTGTTATACACTTCGATGACGTCTTTCTCTAAGAAAGCAACTGCTGATTTCACTTCCATATTGTCTGTGAAACCAACCCCGAACGCACCTTCGTGTCCCGCTAAGTGGAAACCAGCAATTGTCATACGACTATTACAAGGGTACCACTCTGGTGAACGACCTGAACCGTGGAAACTACGTTTGTCTTGACGTACCACCATTGTTGGTAGACCTGTTTCTTCCATGACTTTCGTTGCAAGGAGTCCAAGAATACCTGCTGGAGCTTGACTGATGTAAATATATGGTTCATATGGCTGTAACTGTTCTTTCAGTTCCATATAGTAACGGTCCACTAATTGTTTACGACGTTCGTTTAATTCCATTAATTTATCAATAGACTCTAAACTACGACTCACGTTAAAGAATACATCATAAGCAATTCGCACTGGTTTTTCGAGTCGTTTTAAACTGTTAAACATAGGTGCTACGTAAAACCCAAATAGTTCTTCTGTTACTTGTACTTTAAATTTACCTGTTTCGTATAACACTTGTAACAAGTTATAGAGTCCATAAAAGGCACTTACAAATGTTTCATGTCCATGAATCGTTTTTAGTAACGCATAGTTATCTGTTGCAAATAGCTCTGCAATAGATGTTTCTGGTTCAAAGAGTGCGTTACACCATGTGATTCCGTCTTTTAGTAATTTACGATTCTCGTAAAGTACAGGCATCACATCTGATACAGTACCGATACTAGCAAACACACGAAGTTTCTCGATATTATCGATTCTCTCTCCGTCTCGGTATTTAGTAGCATAGTGGTGCAAACATTTCCATAACGTATAAGCCCCACAAATATCAGACGTTTCATACATATCGTCGATACGTTTAGCATCGACAATAACGTCTGCTTGAAGTTTGTCTCTTGACTTTTGTAAGTGGTGGTCTGTCACCAATACAGTCAGTCCCAAACTTTTAGCGTATGCTACACCTTCGTAACAAGTAATACCTGTATCACAAGTGATGATCGCTTCTGTTCCAGGGTGTTTACGTAACAAATCGTCGATAGTAGAAGCATTGAACCCATATCCTTTACCAGGATCTGGTTCATATAACGATACTTCAAACCCCAAATCACTCATCCCTGCGTACCCAACTACTGCGGACATAATACCGTCCATATCAAAGTCAGGGAGAATCGTGATTTTACGTTTCGCTAAATAAATGACCTGTAATAAGTCTGCTAATAAGTCGATATCCATTAATGAGTCTGTTGTTACTTGTTCGATTTCGTCTAAAAATTGATTCGTGTAATCACGCTTATTCATTAAGTACTGGCGTAATTCTTCTGTTTTCAAATTTATCATTCCTTTCCTAAGTCAACTCTATTGTAACACATGTTAGTCCATATATCAACCAACACGATACGCTTTTATCACATAATTGAACCTTTTGTGGGTTGCTAAAGCAACCGAGTGGTTAATTGCTAACTACAATGAAACTGTAATTGGCATCTACCACGGCATGACGTGATAAGGCGTAGTGATACGTTGAAAGGCACTAGG
>ERZ772920.333-NODE-333-length-26983-cov-4.771019_pt1 | contig 26983 bp, 25 predicted proteins | sample MGYA00511469_ERZ772920 | MGnify/ENA primary metagenome ERZ772920 (study PRJEB29015, sample SAMEA2738069) | human oral metagenome | biome: human oral; feature: human-associated habitat; material: saliva | place: China | collected 2216 ... | reverse complement strand
CCGAGGAAGCGGGCTGGTCCTCGGGGACGTGCGGTGCCGAGGCCGGCATCACCCGAGTGCGCTGCGGATCCACCTGCGAAGGAACATCTTCTTGAGGCTCAGATTCCACTGCTCGGCGGAAGTGTTCATCGCCGTCATAGGAATCCAAGAAAGGATCATCGCCAGCAGCAAGAGAGCGACGCGCTTCTTCACGCGCTCGCGCTGCCGGGTCGCTTTCCTCTGGCCTCGTCCGCTTGCCAAGACGGTCGACACATTCACGGACCAAGGTCGGGACCTGCGCAACCTGCGTACGCGTCCCCAAAAGGATCGAGTAGAGGAAAAGAAGAATCAAGAGTGCAGCCGCGCCCCACGACGACAGCATGAGAACCAGAGGGCGGGCAATAAACCAACCGAGGATTCCACCCGCATTCTCGATCGAAGCAGCAGAATCAAAAGCGGGGTTACCTTTGCTGACATGAACAAGACCGGTCAAAGAAAGGACAACCCCAAGGCTACCTGCGACGCGGTGGGGCAAGGCTGAATTCCCCGAGCGGACGCGAACTAACTCAACAGAGAAGGCGACCAAAATAATGGGCAAAACGACGGAGAAAATCCCGACAAAGCCCGCTGCACACAGGTGAATGAAATCCCCCGCTTGCCCCGAAATACCAAACCACTCACGCAAGGCAACTAGAACGGCAATTGCCATAACAATGAAGGCCAGCGCATCGCGTTTCACCTGAGCATCGGTTGCGCGCCATGCTCGAATCATCGCGAGAATGCCGCGTCCGATCCCGGAAAATACGCGCGCGAGAAGCCCTGGGGTCGCAGTGGACTTCCCGGCTCGTGAAGAAGATTTCGAAGATGCTGAAGATGGGGATTTTCGTGCCATGGTAGGAAAAACGCTACCGCCGCATGCCCATGAAAAGGCTTAGGCACGCCGCGAAAGTCCTTCCGACTGCGTCACACACGTCCGTTCTTCATAACTTCTCGGATCTGCTCCCAGCTTGGAACAGGAAGAGCCGACTCGTGAGAAATCGTGATCGCAGCAGCCGCGTTCGCCATTCGCGCTGCTTCAACAAAATCATGTCCCAGAAGAAGTGCCGCACACATAGTCGCGATGTGAGTATCCCCCACCCCGGCGGTATCGACAGTCGTGGATTCATACGCGGGGATAGAAATTCTGGGTTCGTCAGCGTGAAGCTGCAGTTCACAGCCCATGACTCCCAGACGACGAATGAAAACTACGTCCGGACGCATGACTCCGCGCACTCCAGTTCCGTGTTCATAGGGGGCAAGAATGTCGGACAGAGTCGCGGCCTCGCGAATATTCATTGAGACAACGTCAGCGCGCCCCAGCAAACGTGGCCATACCGATACTGGAACCTGCGCGACGGCAGGAGAAACGGAAACGACTAGGGTGACGCCTTCGGGAAGATTCTCGGCCCATCCGGTGAGAATTTCTGCACTTGCTGGATTCGCAAGATCCGAACCCGATACATGAACCAGATCCCCTTGATGGATCTCCAAGGCATCCAAGGCTTCACGCGAAGGTTCTGATTCCACACCCGTCGTTACGATCGAGGTCATCGAACCATCGGCTTCGACCAGCTGAATCGCAACGCCGATATCGCCAACGAGTTCGGGAAGAAGAACCTTCACTCCTGCTTCATGAAGGAGCTGACGAACCATATACGAATTGGGACCGGTTCCCAGAGGCGAAGCAGTCGCGGTATAGACACCGAGCTTTGACACGGCAGACAATGCTGTGAAACCACCCGCTGGAAGCGAGGTTGCTGCAGCCGCGTGAACGGAGCCTCCCCGTTCTGGCAGCTGATAAATGCGCATGGGAAGAGAGAGCACAATCGAATAGGTCGAGATAAAACGCCCGGTCATGCTTCTACCGTACCTTACGCTCGTATCACTATCGGCGTACTCAAGTCCCGCCCGCTACTGCAGGACGACAACCGGAACAATCATGGGGCGACGACGCAAATGACGACCAACCCAGCGACCGATGACGCGACGCATCGCCTGCTGAAGGACGTGCGCATCCACATTTCCGCCGGAAGCGGCCTCTTCAAGGGCTGCGGTGACGTCGGGGAGAATCTCGTCAAACACTGAGGAGTCTTCCGCCATGCCAATTGCTCGAATTGTTGGCGGTGCAAGAACCATCCCCGACTCGCCCTCAACAACCGCGTAAACGCTGACAAAGCCTTCGGATCCCAGTGTCCGTCGAGTGGCCAATTCATCTTCGGAGATCTCTCCGATAGAGGACCCGTCAACGTAGATGTACTCACAGGGAACCGCACCAACGACTCTGGCATGTCCGTCTTCGAGATCAACGACAACGCCATCTTCGGCAAGAACGACGTCTTCGGGCTTCACGCCGGTGAGTACTGCCAATTGACCATTGGCAACCAAATGGCGAATCTCCCCGTGGATCGGCATGACATTCTTCGGTTGAACAATGTTGTAGCAGTAGATCAGTTCTCCCGAGGCCGCGTGGCCGGAAACGTGAACCTTAGCATTCGCCTGGTGAACAACCTTTGCGCCCAAACGCGTGAGGTCGTTAATGACGCGGTACACCGAGTTCTCATTACCTGGAATCAAGGAAGACGCGAAAATCACGGTATCGCCGGGTTCAATACTGACAAAGCGGTGAGATCCCTGCGAAATTCGAGAAAGTGCGGCCATTGGCTCTCCTTGAGATCCAGTGGCCATGTATACCCTCTGATTGGGAGGAAGCAGGGAAATCTCATTGGAATCGACGATGAGCCCCTCAGGAATTGTGAGGTAACCCTTTTCCTGAGCAATGCGCATATTCCGTTCCATAGAACGACCAACCAAGGCGACGCTGCGACCATGATGCGCAGCTGCATTGATGACCTGCTGAACACGGTGAACATGCGAGGCAAATGAAGCAACGATGATCTGACCGGTAGCCTCAGCAAAAACTTGATCCAAGACTGGGCCGATCTCGCGTTCTGGGGTAACGAAGCCGGGAACTTCGGCATTCGTTGAGTCCACCATGAACAAGTCCACGCCTTCTTCACCAAAACGCGCGAAGGAGCGAAGGTCTGTCAGGCGGTGATCAAGAGGCAGTTGGTCCATCTTGAAGTCACCAGTAATCAGGACTTTACCTGCGGGGGTACGGACGAACACAGCAAGCGCGTCCGGAATCGAGTGGGTAACCGCAACGAACTCGCAATCAAAGGGACCAATCGCTTGGCGGTCTCCTTCTTCAACAACATGAAGATTTTCGGCCGAAAGTCGGTGCTCACGAAGTTTGGGTTCAACGAAAGCTAGAGTCAGGTCGGAACCATAAATCGGAATATCTTCGCGGAGTTTGAGCAGATATGGGACCGCACCGATGTGGTCTTCGTGCCCATGAGTCAAAACCATACCGACGATGTCGTCAAGACGGTCTTCAATCCACGAAAAATCAGGCAAAATCAGGTCGACTCCGGGCTGAGACTCTTCCGGGAAAAGAACGCCGCAGTCGACAACCAGGAGTTTGTCACCAAACTCCAAAACATTCATATTGCGGCCGACCTCGCCCAGGCCACCCAGCGGGACAATCCTGAGATTCCCCTTCTTCAGAGGCGCAGGTTCAGGCAGGTTGTCGTAAAGAGGCATCATGCAATAAGTGTGCCACGTCTAGCCTTGAGAGGCCTGCTGTGACCGCTTTAAGAACGCAATGCCCACCACAGGTGTTCATCCCGAGCCGCTGGAATTTCCGGGTCAAAAACGAAGCTGCGACGTACCCCGGCGGGAGAAAACCCGCATCCTTGGATGAAGCGAATAGTCAGCGTATCTTCTGGTGCAACCCACAGTCGCATCGACTCCGGATGGAGGGTATCCACAAGAGCTGCTAGCAGTCGCGATGCATGTCCGATACGTCTGAAGCTACGGTGCACGTAGAGGCTGCTAATTTCTTGCCCCGCCGGAATGACACGCGCTGATGGCTGGTCAAGTTCCAAAGCTGGTGCCTGCGAGTACGCGATAAAACCAACAGGAGTCTGCTCCTCCAGAGCAACCAAGGTCTGCCCCTGCGATGGCCTGTTTCCAGCAAGAGTTTCTTCCCACATCTGACGTGTTTGCGTCAGAACCTGCGCACGCAGTGGATGGGCCGCAGGTAGCGAACATGCGTTAAAGACTTCGGTGAAAAATTCTTGGGCCATCGCGGCGATGGCAGCGCTATCACTGGAAGTTGCTGGGCGAACGCTTCGTTTGGTCACGCACGATCCTCCGGCACCACTTCAGCAGTGAAGACGCATCGCTGTGCAAGTTCCTCAGCAAGGCTACGAACGTCTTCAGCTTGGACCGCCTCAATTCGGGCAAGCGCGGCATCAACAGTAAAGTAACGACCGCTCAGCTCAGCGCGCCCCAAGCGAGACATGCGAGAGAGCGTATCTTCCAACCCCAGTGCCATACCACCACGCAGCTGCCCACGAACGCGAGCAAGCTCGTCTTCACGCGGACCAGTTGCCGCCAGTTTTTCAAGCTCTGCCTGCATGAGCTTTTCGACCTCGGAAGCACGTTCCGGTGCTGTCCCGGCATACATTCCCCAGGCTCCCGTATCCGAATACGGGGAATCGAAGGCATATGTCGTATAGGCCAGACCACGCTTCTCGCGGATCTCTTGGAAGAGCCGCGAAGACATTGAGCCGCCCAGGATAGAAAGCAAAACCGACATCACGGGACGTCGATCGTCACCGGCACGCATCGAGGGGCCACCAACAATGACATGGGATTGTTCAATATGGCGGTAGCGCGTTGAGCGCACTGGTTCACAGTCTGACGACTGCGAACCCTGCGTCGAACGCCTCGGACGCGGAGCGCGCTGTTCCTCTAATTCGTTTGCCCACGTGGGATGCAAGGAACGCTGCACTTGCTCGACAAGCTCATCATGGTTGAGGTCCCCCGCTGCGGCAATAATCAGCGAGGAGGGCGCGTAAACCCGGCGATAGTAGTCCCAGACGTGGTCGCGTTCAACGGCTCGAATCGTTTGGGCGCTTCCACCAACCGGACGTCCCAAAGAGTTATCGCCAAACACGGCCAATTGGAAAGCCTCGTGGACGACCTCGAGAGGATTGTCTTCTGACATCGCGAGCTCATCGAGGATGACCCCGCGTTCGATCTCAAACTCTTCTGGATCGATAAGGGAGGCAGAAATCATGTCTCCCAATACTTCAACGGCCATTGGCGCGTCTTCGCTCAGTACGCGCGCCCAATAGTTTGTGTGTTCTTTTCCAGTTTCCGCATTGGACTCACCGCCAACCGCATCAAATGCTTCGGCGATGTCAAAGGCACTTCTGCGCGCGGTTCCTTTAAAGAGGAGGTGTTCAAGGAAATGGGTCGATCCGGCACTCACCTCATCCTCGTCGCGTGAACCAGCCCCAACCCACCAGCTCAGTGCCAGTGAACGTGTTGCCGGCACCTTCTGAGTAATGATCCGAAGACCATTAGGCAGGACACTTCGTTGAACAAGCGCCCCCGAATCCTCCCATTCTTCAACCCCATGCGTTGTTTCCAGTGAAAGCTGGCGGAAACCCTCAGTTGTCATTAATGTGTCTCTTTTTCCTTTGCCGAGGACGTGCTTGCGTGAGTTCCTTCGCCCCCCTGAGCGGTGGTGGCAGTCTTGCCTGCAGTGGGGGAAGCCGTACCAATGGAGGCTGGAGTCTTTGCTGAAGCAGACGTTGCGGCCTCGTCAGAAGAAGTGGAGCTTGCCGAAGAAGACTTCTTCTGAGTCGAAGACGAAGCAACTGGATGCGTCGCATGATGCAGAGCACGTGCTTCCTCAGCTGTTCGAGGAATTCCACCGGTCAAGCCAACGATGAGGAGAATAAGGCTGACGATCGCTTGAACTGCAAAGAAACAAGCCATCCAGCGCAGGCCAACTTCCATTCCTTGAAAGGAGGACACCATAGCCGTTAGATAGCTGAACACTCCGGCCACAGCGTTGACGAAAAGACTCCACGAATAGAAAAGGCGAGCCGAAGTGCGGGTCACCAGTCGCGCGACCGCAGCAACCATACAGGTCGCAAGTGCAGGAGCAGCAACGATGATCAAGGCACTGAGCGAGACCGAGGCAATTCGACCTGGTTCCGAACGATCAAGACTTGAGAATGTGCTGACGATCAGCCACGCCAGAATATCGAGAACCAAAAGCACAGCGCAGACAATTGCGTCTGTTAAACGTCGAAGCATCATTCCTCCTCGCTCCAAGTATTCACAGCTTAATATGTGAACTTTGCACCCGCAGTGTGATTGATCCACAGGATGCGCGATACCCGGCGTGTTTCCACAGATTCTGCTCCTTGGGCTGGAAAGAAGTGCGGTTGCGGCACAGTAAAGGCCACAGGAGAGGAGGCTTTTATGGCCACGACACCGACGATTTCTGACGTTGCGCGTTTAGCTGGAGTATCTGTTGGAACCGTTTCACACGTCCTCAGAGGAAAGGTACGAGTCAGCGAGAACTTAAGCCAGCGAGTTCACGAGGCAGCTGCGGCATTGGGATATGCTGTCGACCCTTCCGCTCAAGCACTTCGCCTGGGCTATCAAAATATCGTTGGTGTCGGGCTTTTAGGCGCACGCAAAGAAGTGGAACACGCCGCCTGCACTTTTCTTCTCCCTTTTGCGCAGGAACTTGGACAGAGCGGCATGGAAGCATTGCTCCTCTCCCCCGTTCATTCTCCCGTCAAAGACTTGTGCTTGGAAGATTTCACAGAGCTTGTCATACGCGCGAAACGATCACACTTACATTCGCTTCTCATATGTCTCAGTGCTGAATTTTCCTCGCGCCCATATTTCAACGCCGAAGCACATGCTGCAGATACGGTTGCGGATAAGAATCGATTGTCTCCGATAGGTCAAAGCATTCCAGCGACTCGGGCTCTTCCCATATTCGAGCTTCATCTGAATGCTCTTGGCACCCGAAGACTCCCCGGAGAACAAAGAACAGCATCGTTCGAATGGCGTCCGCTTCGCGTAGGCAGTGATTCCGCAGAAGACCATTCCTTCACCCGTGGAAATATTGCCGAATGCATTGCGGCAATCATGAATTCAAGGGCTGAAACAAAAGTGATGGGTTGAAAGCAGATGCCTTCAACCCACCACCTCAAATGAAGAAGCTCTTAGCCTTCTCGGAACATGATCCCGAAACCGCTCCTGGGGTAGTGCCACTTCAGGACACCTTCAGGGGCAATGGCCAAGCAAGTACCACATTCGAGGCATGCGGCATATTCCACGCCAACGCTCCCGTCTTCTTCTACCGAGTAGACATGAGCCGGGCAGATCCGCTCCAAGAGCTTGCCGGCGCCGGTGGCACGAGCGCGCTCCTGGTCGACCTCGATATGAGATTCTTCCTCGTCAAGGTTGTAAGTGTTACGCGAAAGACGCGCGGGAACACTCTCAATTTTCAATGTGCTCATTGTTCCTCCTGCCTCACAGTGCCTTGATACCGGCCAAGCCGTCACTGATGAGATCACGCAAACGCAGGCCAGAAGCCTTGAACGCGTCCATCGCGACCTTCATGATGTGACGACGCGGGCGAAGATCATGGTTGAAGACTCCGTAGAAAACCTCTGCAGCAAGGCGTCCATAGTCCTTGTACATACGAGGACGCTCAAGGAAAGCGGGGGCCTTCGCGTACGTCTGCATGTCCTGCCCGACAAAGGAAGATTTCAACTCACTGAGGTAACGATCCATCGCTGCCTGAGAGAAATCGCCGGATTCAAGGGCAGCATGAACTGCCGTTGAAGCCGCGAGCGCAGAACCCGCAGCGAGATCCATCCCTCGAATGGTCAAACCAGTGTTGAGAGTGAATCCAGCTGCATCACCGATAATCACCAAACCTGGGCGGGTGAGATCGTGGGTCACCATCTGAGGCCCATCTTCGATGGTCAGGTGGCACCCGTACTCAAGCAATTCGCCGTCTTCAAGAAGAGGAGCAATTGCCGGATGATTGAGCAGGTGATCATGGACATCGGAAGAGGACAAGCCCGATGCTTCCAGGTCATCGAGGCGCATGACAACACCAATAGAGACGGAATCTTTATTGGTGTACATGAAAGCTCCACCTGCAACGCCCTGCGTCGCATCCCCAACCATGGCGTAGGCTGCACCGCAGTTATCGCGCACATTGAAGCGATCTTCAAGGACCTTCTCGGGAAGAGCGATCACCGACTTCACACCCACTGCAAGGTGTTTCTTCGGCTCTTTAGCGCGGATTCCCGCCTGCTGGGCAATGAAAGAGTTCACCCCATCTGCGGCAACGACAACGTGGGAGCGCAGCTCATCTTCTCCGGCACGAACACCAACGACCTGCCCGTTTTCGACGATGAGGGAGTCAACCTTCACACCCGGCATCACGGTGACACCGGCTTCCTCGCACTTCTCGCTCAGCCACAAATCAAGCTTTGCACGCAACACTGTGACTGCATTGGCGGGCTCAGCAAGACGCTGATCCCAGTAGTCAATGTTGACCGCAGACTTTTCATTGAGCAGGCTGACGATATTACGTGTGATTCGACGTTCCACAGGAGCTTCATTGACGAAGTCCGGGAAGACCTGTTCCATTACTCGGCAGTAGAAAACACCACCCGAGAGATTCTTGGAACCGGGTTCCATCGCACGCTCAATGAGAAGGACCTCGTGCCCCTGTCCGGCAAGAGTGTAGGCGGCAACGCAACCGGCTACACCTCCACCGATGACGATGACCTCGAAATCAACCTCTACTTCTTCAGACATACTCTTCCTCAGGAAAGTGCTGCGGTAATCGCAGGCAGGACATCATAGAGGTCGCCCACGATTCCGTAGTCTGCAACCTCAAAGATCGGGGCATTGGCATCACTATTGACGGCAACAACGACCTTCGAATCGGACATGCCTGAGGTGTGCTGAACCTGACCGGAAATGCCGGCGGCAAGGTACAGATCCGGAGCAACATGCATGCCAGAAACACCAACATAGCGATCCTTGGACAGCCACGCGGTTCCTTCAGCCAAGGGACGGGAGCAGGCGAGCTCTGCGCCCAGCGCTGCGGCCAGGTCGCGGGCAATCTGCAGATCTTCCTCGGCCTTGAAGCCACGACCGGCTGCGACGATACGACGCGCGGCAGCAAGGTTGGCGGGGCCTGAACCAGCGGGCTCCACAGCGCTCACGCTTGCCTCGTAGTGTTCTTCCGAACCAGCCTCGTGCGCGACTTCTGCGCCCTCAACGGGGGCTCCACCTTCAAGGACGACAACAGCGCCACCGGGGAAGGAAATGCTTTCCTGAGTCAGGCCACCAAAGCGCGACACCTCGGCCTCGCCAGCGGAAACGCGGAGCGCACCGTTGATGAGGGGAAGGCCAAGGCGCGCGGCGACAGCACCGGCAAGGACGCGCTCAACGGGACGGTTCGCGGCGAAGACGATATCTGCGCCAGCGCCTTCCAACACGGCGTTCACTGCGGGAGCAAAAGCCTCAAGAGGCGCATTGCTTCCACGACCGATGCTCACCACGCGGTCAACACCAGCGATGCCGGTGGCCTCGTCGCCAAGAGCGATGACGGTAACGGGACCGATCGCGCGTGCGGCCTCGACGAGGGACGCAATCTGATTCGATGTCGTAATGATCCATGCGTTAGTCATTGTCCAAGTCCTTTCTCAGAGCACACCAGCGCTACGCAGCGCCTCGACCAGCTTCACAGCGGCGTCGTCACCACTGAGAATTTCCTTCTTACGTTCCTGAGCGACCGGGCGCAGGCGGCCGGTGACCTCAACGGAAATCGGCTCGACACCCAGATCAGCAAGAGCAACGGTGTCCATGGGCTTCTTTCCGGCCTGCAGAACATCCTTCATGCCGGGAACCTTGACGGTCGCAGCATCTGTTGTCACGGCAACGACAACGGGGCCATCGACAGCGATCGTACGGGTGCCAGAGGCAGTAGCCTGCGTGATGGTCCATCCATTTCCATTGGCCTCAACCGCGGAAACCTCTTGGAAGCAGGGCCATCCCAGGTAACCGGCAACCAGAGCAGACATCATCTTGGCGGACTCGTCAATCGAAGAATCACCCGTCAAGAGGATATTCGCGCCTTCAACCTTGCGAACCAGAGCGGCAAGCGCTCCTGCAACCGCAGTGGCGTTCAGATCACGAACGGCATCATCGGCGACGACCAGCGCACGGTCCAACCCGCGCGAAAGAGCAGCCTTTTTTGCCATCGAGGAGGACACCTGTGCGTCTCCTACGGAAATGCCAACGAGCTCTTCGCCCTTAGCGTCTGCGACAGTGCGTGCCACCTGAATGGCAACGGGGTCGTATTCACTCACCGCGGCCTTCGCACGCGACCAGTCAACGACACCATCAGAACCCACGGTTGTATCCTGCGGGTTCGCAGCGTACTTATACGCGACAACGATACTCATCGTGTCCTTCTCTCTTGAGTGTTGTTTTCGGATAGATACAGGGAAGACTCCCCAAGTTTTCTCAGCTCCCGAAAAGCGCGCACATTCACCCGCAAGGTGCGAGTAATATGGCGCTTACCAGCAGCTATGAAAGAAAGGTGCAGGTCGTGCCGAATCCTCGACAAGACGCGCCCAAAGTTGGTCGGCCGCGCGATGAAGTGGTCGAAACCAAGATCATCGAAAGCGCCCTGACACTCTACGGAGAGGTCGGTTGGGCGGCTTTCAACCTGACCAAGGTCGCCAGCGCTGCCGGAGTGGGCAAATCCAGCATTTACACACGCTGGGAAACCCGCGATGACCTCCTGAAGGACGCCTTCGCGCGATTGGTTCGTTGCCCTGGCCCACGCGGGAATAGCGCGCGGGAAGTTTTGATGAACGAGGCCGAATTCCGCCTTCGCGAGTACCTTGGCCCGAATCGCCGGGCAGTTCGTCGCCTGTTCGTCGAGGCCGGTGAAACAAACGATCCGACGATCGCACTGATTCACAACCAGATTTTCGTTACCCCCTTGGGTGCGATTCGCACACGCTTGTGGGAGTTCAAGAGCGCGGGGCAGATTAAGGACACCCTGTCGGTCACCCGCCTGCTTGACGCGGTTGAAGGCTCGGTTCTGATGCGCACCTTCTGCCTGCCCGATGACTACATCGACTGCTTCATGCTGAAGGTTCCGCGCTACCTTGAAGCTTTGATTGACGATCAGCTTCATGGCAGTCTCAATTCGTCATTACGCGCAGTATCCTGAGCCACTTCACGCGGACAAAGCACGCGTGCCCAGTGCGTGAGCTGCGCCTTTTCTGCTGCCAAAGTGGTGGCGGGACCGTGCCCGGGAAGCACGCGAAGATCCTGAGCGATCTCCACGAGCTTTGTGCAGGAAGAGGCCATAAGCGTTTGGTCTCCCCCCGGGAAATCAGTCCGTCCAATCGTTCCAGCAAATAGCATGTCACCGCTGAACAGGATCGAATTGGCACGATCAATCAGGCAGATATGTCCCTGAGTGTGTCCCGGGGTATCGATCACCTCAAGGCGGTCGCTCCCCCACTCAATGACATCTCCTTCCTTCAAAGACCGATCAACGTGATCCACGACGTAGTCGATACCTTCGGCATCGAATCCAGACAGGTGTAAGTCGCGCGTTCCAGCAACATCTGCAGCTCCACAGGCAACCCAGCACCCGTGTTGAGCAACCAGTTCATTGACTGCCCCGATGTGGTCGCAATGACAGTGGGTGAGCACGATACCGATAACGTCCAAGTCCTGCGTCCACTGCTGGAGGAAGCTCGCCTGGTCGCCCGGGTCGACAATAATCGTCCCGCCTTCATTCGTTAGCGCGTAGCAATTCGTGCGGTACGCGCTCACAACCACTGAATCAATGCGATACATCGTTTAGCGCCCCTTGAAGTCCGCTGATCCTGTAACGTCCAAGCTCAGTCCCTTGGTTTCGGGGGCCCACGCGAAGGAAACACCAAATCCAAGAGCTGAAATGAGGGCACCGGCAAGCATGGTCGCAGAGATCCCGTAATCGGCGATAAATGCCGGAAGGACGAACATTGAGTAGACGGTGCCGATTCGGCTCAGAGCCATAGCAACGCCCATTGCCGAGGCGCGAATGGAGGTTGGGAAGAGCTCGTTGGGGTAGAGCCACTCGAGGTTGCCCGGACCACCAGCAAGAAGCGCGTAAGCGATAAAGCAGATGGAAATCAGAACGATTCCGCCCTGCGGGAAGAAACCGATCAAGCCAAGTGCAATCGTCATGCCGAAGAAACACCAGATGATGAGCGGACGACGTCCCACGCGCTCAGCCAAGTACATTGCGGGGAATGTACCGAGCATAAAGAAGGTTCCGATAACAAGCTCACCAATCAGCGAATTGCGTCCCTCTCCGAGGCCAATGGAACCAACGATTGTGGGGCCGTAGGTGTAGAGAGCAAACATCGGGATTGCTTGGCACAGCCAAATCACACCAACGAAAATCACGCGTCGCAGATAAACTCCGCTGAAGATCTTCTTAAACTCGGTTTTTTCAGCGATCTCTTGCGCAGGAAGACGAACATTTTCGCCAAAGAGCTTCATGACAACGCGATCGGCCTCTTCTTGACGGCCCTTCGATGCCAACCACCTTGGAGATTCGGGGATATCCCAACGACCAATAAGAATCAGTACTGCCGGAATCGCAGACGATGCCAGCATCCAGCGCCAGCCGTGAGGGGTCTCGTAAAGTGCGTAGCCCACAAGAGCTGCGACATTGGCGCCAAGGTACCATGCGGCAGCGATCATGCCCATCGACATTGCACGATGTTTGCGGGGTGAAAACTCCGCGATCATCGATGTGGCAATCGGATAGTCGGCGCCGATTGCCACACCGATGAGGAAACGCAGAGCAACTAATTGCAGAGGAGAGGTAACGACGGCACACAGTGCCGACAAAACGACAATGACAATCAGGTCGAGAATGAACATCTTGTGACGCCCAATGAGGTCCGTCAGCCATCCTCCGACCGCGGCTCCCAAGAAAAGACCGACCAAAGCGGCAATTCCCAGCAGGCCCGACATGGAATTACTGATCTCGATATCGCTGCCCAGGCGTGAAAGCGCCACGCCGATAATTCCTAGAACATAGCCTTCAAGGAATGGGCCACCACTGGAAAATGCGATGATGCGCCAAAGCACACCTGACATATCCAGATCTTCGAGATCTGTTACTTCCTTTTTCACTGCGTGTATCTCCTCTAACACCTCGATAGCAAAGCTGCGGATCATCGTGTGATCACGCATCTATGCTTTCAAGGTTACTTCAGCGGTATTCGATAATCCCCCAGTTCAGGTGCGGCTTCGCACCGGTAACATCGGCATCTTCGTCCACCAGCTGGAAACGGAGCTCGCCTTCTCCGACCTTCCACAGCTTCGTCTTCAGAGTGCTGCCGGGCAGAACCGGCGAAGTAATGCGGGTCTTGAAACGGGTGATGCGCTCGGGTTCTCCGGGAACAAAAGCGTTGATTGCATGACGCATAACAACACCCGCGTAAGAGATCGCGTGAAGAATGGGGCGAGGCTCACCGTTCTCAGCTGCATAATCCCAGTCGATGTGCTGTGGGTGATAGTCGCCCGACAGGCGGTAGATCAAAGCTTGGTTCTCAGGAATACGCTCAACAACCTCGACGTCAGCCTCACGCTCTGGCATCTCGACGATGTCCTTGGGAGGCTTGGGGCCACCCCAACCGCCGTCGTAGATCAGGCAGTCCCAAGATTCGTTCGTAAACAGAAGATTGCCGTCCGAATCGTAGGTGTCACCAATATGCTGAGCGAGCAGGCCACGGCCCTCACCACGGTCATAGAGGCCTTCAAGGCGAACCATGGTCTCTAGGTGATCGCTCATCTTGGTGATCGGCTGGTGGAAGCGAATATCAAAGCCCCAGTGCAGGGAGCCCGCATAGTTGTAGCCGTAGTCAATGGTACGAGTGACCTCGGAATCCACGATGAGCATCGCACCAAACATGGGCAGAACCTTGAGCTGAGGATTACGTTCATCGTGCTCGTTGAGGTATTCGAGGCCATCCTTGCCATCGATGCCTGCACCGCAGCCAAGAGCAAACAGCTCAAGATCACGGAAAGTGTAGTCACGGACGAAAGGACCGAAGGTCTGTCCGACCATATCCGTATTGATTGCCATGCCTGTTCCTTTCACAGGGTTTTGAGTAATTCTTTGTTGACTTTGCCGTATTCACCGCGAGGCAGCTCATCAATGATTCGTACCTCGTTGGGAACTTTGAAGGAGGACAGTCGTTGGCGGCAAAACTCCAACACACTGTCAGTGCTCAAGTGCTTACCCGGATGAAGGGTGAGGAAGGCATGAATATCTTGCCCGCGAATGGGGTTGCGAACTCCAACGACCGCCGCATCGCTCACTTCCGGGATTTGGCGAAGAAGATTTTCAATTTCTCCCGAGGCCACCGACTCACCGTTGCGCTTGATGAGGTCGTGTCGCCGATCGACGAAGAAAAGCCATCCGTCGGGGTCAACGTATCCCCAGTCACCGGTGTGATACCACCCATCGATGACTGCCTCCCCAGTCGCATCGGGGCGCTGCCAGTACCCTTGCATGAGCGAGATTCCCATCTCGCCACGAATGCAGATTTCGCCATTGCGCCCCTGCGGTACTTCCGCTCCAGACTCATCACAAATCTTGAGTTCATAGTCCGGACCAACCTGTCCCACTGAAGGCCACCGCCGCTCCCCCGCGGGCGGATCGGTAACAACTCCAACCAAGGTCTCAGTCGACCCGTAGTTATTGAGTAGTGGAACAGCAAAACGCTGTTCAAAGCACTCTTTATCTTCATCAGACAGCATCAGGAAATAGTGCATCTGACGCACGCAGTGGTTCTGTTCTTCTGGATCCACGGGCTGCGCAAGCATCGTCATGACAATTAGTGCCATTCCCTGGACTAGAGTCGCTCGGGTCTGACACACCGATTTCCAAAAACGATGCGCACTGTAACGACTGAGAAGAATCAGAGTCGCTCCGGCGGTAATGACGGGAATGAAGGCCGAGAGCTGGAAATTCACGTGGCTGGCAACCATAGAAGTCGCGTAGCGATCATCACTGGTCATCGCCAGTTCCCAGTTGACGTATTTTCCTGAAAATACGGCATTGGCATGGGTGATCATGACACCTTTAGGAGAGGAGGTCGTCCCAGAGGTGAACATAATTTCCAGAAGACTCAGCGCTTCAAGCTGCGGATCGTAATCCAGCTGCGGTGAGCACGTCCGGCTGAGAGCAAGTAGTGAATCCGCCCCCTCACCTGCATCGCTTCCCACCAAGAGCACTTGAACTCCCGAGGCCAGCACGGCCTCGTCAAGGGTCAGCGAACAGCCTCGGGTACAAATCACCGCGCGAGCGCCACTGGCATCGATCAGCCCCGCAAGTTCAAAAGAAGTCCCCTTCGTATCCAAGGGAACGATGACCGCACCGATCTTCGCAATCGCCAAGAAGCATTCGATGAACTCGATGCTATTGGGCAGATAGAGTGCGATGCGGTCACCGCTGCGATAGCCCAGCTTGAGAAGGGCATTCGCATATCGATTCACTTGTTCATCTGTCTGACGGTAGGAGCGTTCAACGCGCACACCAGCGCACACATCCTCAAAAATGAGGAAGCTGCGTTCTGGGGCTGCATTAACCGCATCCTCCCAGATGTCGCGCAGATTAGTGCGCGAGTGAATCTCATCCCGAATGGTCACGAATCAGTCCTCTTCGGCGAACTTGATGGAACCGGAAGCCTTGAAACGCTCGATATCCTCATCTGAGAAACCGCTTCGGTGAAGGACATCTCGAGTGTCTTCACCCAATGCGGGCATCGGACGCCAGAAACCACCGGGGCGATGAGCAAAACGAGGAACCGTATTCAGGCCCTTGATCGTCTCCCCTTCGCGGTTCTCCCACTCCATGAAGTTTCCGCGTAGCTTGGTGTGTTCTTCGGCCATGAGGTCGTCAAAATCCAAGCACTTCTGAGCCGCGATCTTGTGGGCAACAAAATCTGCCTCGACATCGTCGACGTTCTGGGTGAGCAAGTACTCTTCCAGTTTTTGTTCGATCAACGAGGCCTTGGGGCCGTCAAGCCACAGCGCTGAAGTATCCTCGGGGTACTCTTCTGTTCCCCACAGATCCCCCAGACCAATGACCTCGAGCAGGTACTTGTTCTGAGGAACGCCGTAGCAGCACAGGCCCAGGATTCCGTCTTTGGTCTTGTACTGACCGATCGCGCACAGGTTCTGATGGCGTGCGCCCGCACGCGGGTAGAGCACTCCCTTATTCATGTAGTCGATCATGTAGTAGGCGCCAACACGCAGCATCGTTTCATACATTGCGACGTCGATCGACTCACCTTCTCCGGTGCGCTGAGCGCGGAAGACCGCAGCCAGTGCAGAGGAGATCACCATGAGCGAGTTGAAGTAGTCACCGGTGTAGGGAGCTGCCGTCATTGCTTCTTCAGGCGTGCCGTTCTGGTACACGTAACCTGAATAGTCCTGGACGGTCAGGTCATATGCCGCGGAGTGTACACGCTTGGGATCACCAACGTGGCCGAAACCGGAAACGTGCACAATGACCAGGCGGGGGTTGACCTCCCACAGGAACTCGTCGGTGATTCCCTTTCGTGCCCACACCGGGCCCTTCGAGGATTCGATGAAGATATCCGCATCTTTGACCAGCGCGCGAATAATCTCTTTTCCTTCATCCGTGAAAGGATTCATTGAGATGGAGCGCTGATTGCGTCGTTCCATTTCCTTCACGAACTCGGTATCACGCACAGAGTCACCACTGTAGGTGTTCTCAATCCAGGTGATATCGGCACCCCACTCCGACATGATTTCGCATGCGGTAGGAACGGCAATTTCCACTGCCGAGTAAACGACCTTGAGGCCGTCAAGGTTGCCGTAGGACGGCTTATCAACGGGTAATGACATCAGATACACCTCCCGCTAATCAGCGGTATTCCTTCAGAGCTGCACGGCCTGCGGTGAGGATCATCATTTCGTCAGTACCACCGCTGACGCGGTCAACGCGCAGGTCGCGGAACATACGCTGGACGCGGTGTTCACCGGTAATACCGACGCCTGCAAGAACCTGCAGGGCGTTGTCGACGACTTCAAATGCTGCATGTGCGCAGTAGTACTTCGCCATGGAGCAATCACCACGGCCAAGCAGACCGTTATCGTGCTTCCAAGCGATTTCGTAGAGCATGTTGCGCATATTGGTGAGCGCAACCTTCATGTCCGCAAACTTGAGCTGGATGAGCTGGTGGCGGGCAATTGCCTGTCCACCCTGAACACGTTGGTTGGCGTAGCGCGCAGCGTCTTCGAAAGCGCAGTAAGCCTGGCCGTAGTTGGTCAGAGCGACAAGGAAACGCTCAAGATCGAAGTCGGCAACTCCGCGACGGAATCCATTTCCTTCGGTTCCGAAGAGGTCTTCTTCGCGAAGTTCGACGTTATCGAAGTAGATATCGCAGCACGAGTCCATGCGCAGTCCCAGCTTGTGCAGGGGTTCCTTGGTAATACCCGGCAGGGACATATCGACAAACCACTCGGTGTAGGTGTCCATGTTGTCGCTATCGCGCGCCATAACAACCAGGTAGGGCACGTACTTAGAAGAAGTAATAAAGGTCTTGTGACCGTTCAGGTAGACCTTGCCGTCCTTACGGGTGTAGGTCGTGCGCATATCATCCCATGAGGATCCTGCACTCGGCTCGGTCATTGCGTAGTTGAGCATTTGCTTACCGGTGCCCACGAAGGAAAGGATCTTTTCCTTCTGTTCCTCGGTGCCCTCACGCAGAACGGTATCCCAGCAGGGAAGCTGGTAGAGAACGTAGGTGGGGCCACCGGCGCGACCCAGGGCCTCGTATGCGGCGGTAAGCGTCACCCAATCGGCACCCAGACCGCCGTTCTCCTCAGGAAGGAGGATCTGGTCAAAGCCGAGCTCGCAAATTGCCGAAACCCATTCCTGAGGGTATTCGGAGCGTTCATCGCATTCCTGGAAGTACTTCTCCCAGTTACGCGACTCCATCAATTCAGTGAATCCATCGACCATCAATTGCTGGTCTTCGCTCAGTGAAAAGTCCATTTTTACTTCCTATCGTCGGTGATATGAATTTTGTGGGTTTCTTAGATTTTGTGGTTGTGGAAGAAGTCAGCTGCCCGCCGCATCGCATCCATCGTGTCATCCAACATCCGAGAGTGATGAAGGAATGCATGGATAACCTTCGGATAGACCACGAATTCGTTATCCACTCCCGCGATATCAAGCAGTTCGTGGAGCGCCTCGGAATCATCTTTGAGAGGATCCAAGCCTGCGGCCACGATAAAACAGGGAGGAACTGCCGCAGACAGATCGTTATCCAAAATATTCACGTAAGGTTCGCGAATCTTTTCAAGATCCCCAAGATAGGCCTTGAGATAGTACTCGTAATCGGCTTCGGTGAGACCATCCCAAGGGCCGCCCAGCAGTCGCATCGATCGAGAGTCACGCAAGCCGTATGCTCCGTAGAAGAGCAGCATGCTCCGCGCGTTCACAGCTTTGCCGTGATCACGAAGGTAGAGCAGCGCACCGAATGCCATATTTGCACCCGCACTGTCGCCCGAGAAGGAGACATCCTGAGGATCAATTCCCCACTCCTGCGCGTGCTGGACAATGTAGTCAGTGACATCGGAAATTTCTTCGATCGGCTGCGGGTATTGCGCTTCCGGAGAGAGCGTATAACCCACCGAAACGACGATGGCTTCCGTGAGCGAGGCAATCGTCCGGGTGATGCGATCGTGGGTATCGACATCGCCGATCAACCAGCCGCCACCATGAATATAAACAATCAGGGGACGAGCAGATTCGTTAGTTTCTTCTTCCGAGGCCTGGGGGACGTAGCGGCGCACCGGGATACTCCCGTGGCGCGTCGGGACCATTCGGTCTTCCGAGCTTTCCACATGCGGACCGCCCTCGTTCCAGAAACGACGTTCACTGCGATAGGCCTGTCGCATCTCTTCGATACTCTGATCGGTCGAGTAGGCGTCCTTTGCCAGCTCGTTCTGCTTAGCAACGACAGCGCCCATCTGCTCGCTCCACATGCTGGGAACATCAAGCTTATGTGCCACTACGTCCTCCTTCCTCAGTACGTGGTTTTCAGGCCTCGACGTTCTTCTTCTCGCGAATACGAATCACGACAACCAGCGAGATCGCACAAACTGCTGCCAGAAGGGCCGCGCCGCCAAGGATCATGAAGATCTGATGGAACGCTGATTCTTGTGCGTCACCTGCTGCGTCGCGAATCGAGCCAAACCAGGTGTAGGAGAAGGTATCGGGAAGGAAGCCGATGACTGAGAGCAGACCCGAGGCCGTACCAAAGACCGCGGGAGCAACCTTGCCTTCAGTGAGCTGCGAGGAAACAATACCGAAGACACCGTTGGCAATAAACGCCAAGAGGATCACCAATCCAGCGGTGAGGATAGCGTTCGCGCCCGAGGGCAGGACGGCGAATCCAGCGAAGAGCACTGCAACCAACAGCGAAGCAGCTGCAATGACACGCGACGGCGAACCGACCTTCTCAGCAACCCATCCGAAGAAGGGAGCCGAGACCAGCGAGATACCGTAGGTACGGACGGTTGCGACCATGGTGACCACTGCGGGAGCAAGCATCATGACCTTGTTCATGTAGCCGGTGGTCTGGTTTACACCTGTGTAGAAGAAGTAGACGAAGAACAAAGTGGCAGCTGCCAACCATACGACCGGGTTCGCCAAGACCTGTCCGATTTGCTTGACCGAGAAACCACCTTCAGAGGACCCGATTTCACCTTCGAACTTCGGGATGAAGAAGAAGGAGAGAATGGCAAGGACCATGATCAGGCCACCGAGGATGAAGAGCAGAGTACGCATGGGAATGATGTCACCACGCGATGCGAGGTGAGCGACCAGCCACGAGTTGAAGAAGCCAAGGATCAGACCGGCGAGGCCGTAGAAAGCGTAAGAAAGACCAATGTTTCGCGAGTAGCCGTTTTCATCAGAGATCAGGCGCACCAGCTTGTAACGGATACCCCACCAAATGAGGATGGTTGTGACACCCATCGCGACAAAAAGGAAACGAATCGTGGTCAGCGAGGGGAACATTGCGTACCAGAAGGTGAGCAGTGCAGTCAGACCGAAACCGACCCACGAAAGGGTACGAACACGAACGATATCCGCAACAATACCTGAAGGCAGATAGCACACAAGTGCGGTCATAGCGTATGCGCTCAGAAGCGTACCCAGCGTGGTGGCAACGTTTTCGGGCGTAGCACCACCCGAGGCGATGAGGGCCTTACCCAGCGGTTCTTCGAAGACATACTGAAGATAGGCGGGGGTGTAAATGATCGAGCTACCGATCGAGACCAAGATCAGAAGGAAGATGCGGTGACCCGCGCTCAGGTCGCTCGCTTTTCTCTCTGCAGAACCCAACATGTGAAAGACCTTTCTATCACTGAAGAATAGAGTTCATCGGACTAGGGTGATACCGCACATATCCTGGACTACATTCGTCCAAAATTGCGGCTTGTTCGTGCAGCATCCCGCCACTGGGGGCGGTGAATTTCTGTGAACATACATCGGTGTCGAAACACGATGTGTCACAGGCAATAATCGCTGCCACGTCCCCAACGCTATCAATGACCTCAGATGAAAACGAGGGGTCTTTAGGCCCAAAGAATCAAATTTTTTCCGACGATATTCGTCGATAATTACCGCTTTTCTAGATAACTGAGATGACACCCCAAAGGCGATGAACAGGCTGTTGCACAGGCATAAATATGCCGTGTGGGGCGAAGGAATTCCTTCGCCCCACACGGCATAAAAGTTTTGAGTACGCGTTGTCTAACGCGCCCTCAGCGCGAGGTCACTCCTCATCGGAGCCCTCAGAGGCCTGGGCCTCGTCATCATCGCGACGACGGCGTGTGCGCGTACGGGGACGACGCTCACGGCGTTCACGACGCTCGGGGCGCTCTGAACGCTCGCGGCGACGAGGCTGCTCATCGCTAGCCTCGAGCTCACCGGTTTCGCCATCGACGACGGCGTAGAGGCTGAGCTTGCCGCGGTCGCCGATCTCGTGGATCTCAACCTCGACCTGCTGGCCAACCTGAAGGACATCATCAACGGAGTCGATGCGCTTACCGCCGACAAGACGACGAACCTGCGAGATGTGCAGGAGGCCGTCCTTGCCGGGGGTCAGGGAAACAAAGGCACCGAAGGAAGTCGTCTTCACGACGGTTCCCACGAAGCGCTCCCCCACCTCGGGCATCTGCGGGTTGGCAATCTGGTTGACCATCGCGCGTGCGGCTTCTGCGGCTTCACCGGTCGATGCACCGATGTAGACGGTTCCGTCGTCCTCGATGGTCAGTTCGGCGCCGGTGTCTTCCTGGATCTGGTTGATCATCTTGCCCTTGGGGCCAATGACTTCACCGATCTTGTCGACGGGGACCTGGACCGTAATGATGCGAGGAGCGTAGGGGCTCATCTCATCGGGGGCGTCGATTGCCTGCTCCATCAGGTCAAGGATCTGCAGGCGTGCGTCGCGGGCCTGTGCCAGCGCACCACGCAGCACCTGGGAGTCGATGCCGTCGAGCTTGGTATCCAGCTGCAGAGCGGTGATGAACTCACGGGTACCAGCGACCTTGAAGTCCATATCGCCGAAGCCGTCTTCAGCACCGAGGATATCGGTCAGGGTCACGGCCTTCTGCTTGCCATCAACTTCACCGGTCATGAGGCCCATTGCGATACCTGCGACGGGGGCGCGCAGCGGCACGCCAGCCTGGAGCAGCGACAGAGTCGATGCACACACGGACCCCATCGAAGAGGAGCCGTTGGACCCCATGGTCTCGGAGACCTGGCGGATTGCATAGGGGAACTCTTCACGCGAAGGGATCACGGGCTTAAGAGCGCGCTCTGCAAGGTCACCGTGGCCAATTTCGCGACGCTTGGGCGAACCCACACGGCCGGTCTCGCCGGTCGAGTAAGGCGGGAAGTTGTACTGGTGCATGTAACGCTTCGCCGTGATGGGCGAAAGGTTATCCAGCTGCTGCTCCATACGGAGCATGGCCAGGGTCGTCACACCCAGAATCTGGGTCTCGCCGCGCTGGAAGAGAGCCGAACCGTGGACGCGAGGAAGAACCTCGACCTCGGCGCTCAGGGAGCGGATGGTACGCAGCGAACGGCCATCCATACGAATTTCTTCGCGCAGGGTGCGGTTACGAATGGTCTGCTTTTCCAGAGAACGGAATGCAGCCTTGAGTTCCTTTTCGCCCTCGGGGAACTGCTCGGACAGAGCTTCGAGCATATCGGCCTTGACCTGGTCGACTGCCTCTTCGCGGGCGAGCTTGCCTTCAGTGAGAAGAGCCTTGGCGAGCTTATCGCCTACCCACTGCTCGACTGCTGCGTACTGCTCATCGGAGTAATCCAGGAAGATCGGGAATTCAGCAGTTTCCTTGGAGGCAACCTCTGCAACCTTCATCTGAGCTTCGCACAGTGCACGAATGAAGGGCTTTGCGGCCTCGAGGCCGTCAGCCACGACATCTTCGGTCGGCGCAACGGCGCCTGCCTGAATGAGGTCCCATTCGTTTTCGCCGCCGCCGGCTTCAACCATCATGATGGCGACGTCTTCAGAACCGTCTTCGGTGGTCACAATGCGACCGGCGACAACGATATTGAAGACGGAGCGCTCCATCTCCGACCAGCGCGGGAATGCGACCCACTGGCCGTCGATGAGGGCCAGACGGGTACCTGCGATGGGGCCAGAGAAGGGAAGACCAGCAATCTGGGTCGACATCGAGGCAGCATTAATTGCCAGGACGTCGTAGGCATCGTTGGGGTGCGCAGCCAGAACGGTTGCGACAACCTGAACCTCGTTGCGCAGGCCCTTCTTGAAGCCGGGGCGCAGCGGACGGTCGATCAGGCGTGCTGCCAGAATCGCTTCGGTTCCGGGACGGCCTTCGCGACGGAAGAACGATCCGGGGATACGGCCGGCCGCGTAGGAACGTTCTTCAACGTCAACGGTCAGCGGGAAAAAGTCAAACTGATCCTTGGGCTGCTTGCCCACGGTGGTCGCGGACAGAACCGCGGTTTCATCATCGAGGTAGGCCATGGCCGCACCTGCGGCCTGCTTGGCGAGGCGGCCCGTTTCAAAACGCACGACGCGCTTACCGAAACGGCCATTGTCGATGATCGCCTCTGCTGAGACGATATCTTCGCCTTCCATCATATGTGTGTTCTCCTTGAACTGATCTATTTCACACTACTTCGGCGTTCGTATCGGCCTTCGATCGAAGTCCACGGCTTTTGTCCGGCTCTTCCCACATCTGTAGGCGCCAGAGAAGCCGTAAACCACTGTCGAAAACCGCGCACGATTACGCCCTATCCAAAGTATTGAGTTATCGCGTGTGCACTTCGCCCACACGTAGTGATCCGGCTCGATTCCAACATGGAATCGAGCCGGACTAAAATCAGCGGCGCAGGCCCAGTCGTTCGATCAGCGAGCGGTAACGCTCAATGTCGATCTCGGCGAGGTAGCCAAGAAGGCGACGACGACGACCAACCAGCAGCAGCAGACCACGACGAGAGTGGTGATCGTGCTTGTGAGTCTTGAAGTGCTCGGTCAGGTCCTTGATTCGCTGGGTCAGCAGCGCAATCTGAACCTCGGGGGAGCCGGTGTCACCTTCGTGGGTGGCGTACTCGGCGATGATCTGGTCCTTAACGTCCTTGCTCAGTGGCACAGGCTTCTCCTTATAACTCGTTGCACGGAGCCACAGGGCGTTCCCTGTGCATACAATCCGTGGCCGACATGACGGCTTAGACTAGTTTAGCATCCCATCTTCAGGCTTTAGTCGTGATCTGCAGCACGAGCGTCAACCTGAAGACTGAAGCACGAGGCGCTTAACGTGCTGTTACGGCCTTGGGATCCACTCGGGTGGGCACTCCGACGCCAAGAACGTAGGCACTAATCCTTAGATCCTCATCCATTTGAGACAGCAATGCGTCCAAGGATTCAAAAGATTCCATTGGGCGAATACGGCTCACAAACATAATGGAGACATTTTCGCCATAGAGGTTAAGGTCACTGCGCCCCAAGACATGCGCTTCAACGGTTCGCACTTCACCGTCAAACTGTGGGTTCGTTCCCACCGAAATGGCAGCAGGCAGGAATTCGGCTGCCCCACCATCACCAATATGACGCACGAGCCAGCCGGCATAAACTCCATCTCCGGGAACGACACCTTCGATGTCATTGCAGAGGTTTGCGGTGGGGAATCCCAACTCGCGCCCACGCTTATAGCCGTGTTCAACCGTCCCGCGGATGCGGTGAAGATGCCCCAATACGCGAGCGGCCCCTGAAACATCGCCCTCTTCCAGAAGCTGACGCACCCACGATGATGACCAGCGCCGTCCCTCAGGAGCGGTAACGTCATCCACCGAGGTAACGCTAAAACCGAATTCTTCTCCAAGGGCCGAGAGGGTCTCTAGATCACCTGAATTATTACGACCAAATCGGAAGTCCTTGCCGACAACGACTTCAGCAGCTCCCAGCGCATCAACCACATATTTTTCGACGAATTCACGGGGAGTCAAGGTGTAAACGGATTCGTCGTAGTGAATGACAAAGGTCGCATTCAATCCGGTAGCAGCCATGGCATCCAAGCGGTCACGCAAAGGCGAGATCAGCTTGAGAGGGCTATCCGGATTGTGCACCTGACGTGGATGCGGATCAAAGGTACAAGCAATCGCCTGAACCCCCATCGCACGCGCGTCGGTGACAGCTGCAGAAATCACCTTGCGATGCCCTTCGTGCATCCCATCAAAGTTGCCGATCGTGACAACTGAAGTCAATCCCTTAGGAATTTCGTCTAAGGAACGCCAAATCTCCACTGTGGTTACTTTCTAGAAAACAAGAACTGTTGCGAAACGGTTGTCAATAATCTTGAGAAGTCCAAGCACTTCCCCATCCCCCCGACAGGCAGCAATCGGCCCAAACTCACCAGGCTGAGTTCCCGGGAAATGCTCCTCAACGAAACGAAGGACCTCACCGGCCTCGCGACGCGGAGCTTGTCCGTGCGAGAAGGCGCCGGCCTCGGCCTCGGAAAGAAGAAGGCAAGGGAACATTTCCCGTGCGGCTTCACTGAGGGAGGTCAGTGGAAGAGGAGCCTCTCCCCCGCTCTGTGCCGCGGCCTCGTCCAAGGACTGCAAGGTATGGGCGCAGTCAATTGAGAACTCGCCAACTCGAGTGCGGCGTAAAGAGATCAAATGAGCGCCACAGCCCAATGCATTTCCAAGATCGCGCGCAAGGGCACGGATATAGGTTCCCGCCGAGCACTCGACGACCAGATTGAGGTCAACACAATTGACGTGAGCGCTTTTGCCCTCCAAAGCGTATTCCACCCGGTGAGAGCGAGGCTGCCCTTGCGCTTCCAGTAGGGAAATTTCTACTTCGCGAGGCTCGAGTTTCACGTCTTCACCAGCACGGACCCTTGCGTAGGCGCGTTTTCCATTGACCTTGATAGCGCTAACCGCAGAGGGAACTTGAGAAATAGTTCCGCGGAAATGCGAAAGTACCGCTTCAATTTCCTCATTGTCGAGGCCGTCGCAGCCTTTGGCCGAAGTTACTTCGCCTTCTGCGTCTTCGGTTGTCGTTTCGACACCAAAACGCACCTGCGCTTCGTATCGTTTGGAATGATCAGTAATCCACGTGAGCAGTCTTGTTGCTTTGTTGATTCCAAGGACAAGCACTCCCGTCGCCATTGGATCCAATGTGCCCGCGTGTCCAACTCGGCGAGTATGAGCTAAACGCCGGGTACGCGAAACGACGTCGTGGCTGGTAATCCCTTGGGGTTTATCAACAATCAGCAGCCCCGAAACAGCATCAGTGGAGGCAGCAGACATTAACGTTCGTCCTGCTCTTCTTCCTCTTCAGGCTTGCGATAGGGGTCTGCTTCACCCGCGTACTGCGCACCTTCTGCCTGGCGTGCAACCTCTTCATCATGAACCCGCGCGGATGCGAGCGCGCTCTCGAGGGAAGCAACCGTTTCGGGAAGAGCATCGGGGATGAACTCGATACTTGGGGTGAGGCGAATTCCCAGTGCTTTACCAACCTCGCTGCGAATTAAACCCTTCGCAGATTCAAAAGCACGAGCCGTTGCCGCGCGCTCTTCTTCGCCACCGAGGACCGTGTAGAAAATCGAAGCGTGTTGAAGGTCGCCAGTGACCCGAACATCGGTAATGGTGACGAACCCCAGACGCGGATCTTTGATACGTCGTCCCAAGAGGGAAGCAACAGTTTCTTGGATGCGATCTTGCACTTTACGAACTCGTGCTTCATCAGCCATGGCGTCCTCCTTATAGGATCAGGCGTTAACCTGTGGTTCGCGAAACACCTCATCGTACCCCACCCGAGGCCCGCGTTCCTGGTAAGCATCAGTACCTGCATGGCCCACGTTAATGACCAAAATTGGCTCGATATCCTCACCGGAGAAAAAATAGTCATGAAGAAGTTCCGCATCATCGGGATTCATCGGCCCGGTTTCCAAGCCCTGCGCTCGAAGAGCCAGAATCAGGTACGCAACTTGAATTGTGGCTGAAGTATGGGCCATAAGTGTGCGCATCTTGCGATTAGCCGTGAGCAGCTGTTCATAGCGTTCACCACGCGGGTGGAGTGAAGGAAGATCATGGTGGAAATCCAGCTTTGCACCGCAGACCAACACTAAAGGCGCACCTTGAGCTTGTTCCCTATTGCCACGGGGAAGGGCGTTCAACAGGCTTTTCTTTGCTGCTCCACCACGAACAATTGCAACGCGAAGTGGCTGACCGTTCACTCCGGTCGGTGCCCACTTGGCCAAGTCGTAAGCGGCATGAAGCTGTTGGTCGGTAACTGGCTCATCAGTGAAGGTATATGCAGTATGGGCGTCACTGAAAAGTTGAGCAAGAACTTCCCTTGCGTTCATCTCATCCAAATTGGGGCATACGGAATCCGAAACTTCAGACATACCCCGACTCTAACGCTCCGGC
>ERZ772920.328-NODE-328-length-27299-cov-5.351013_pt1 | contig 27299 bp, 21 predicted proteins | sample MGYA00511469_ERZ772920 | MGnify/ENA primary metagenome ERZ772920 (study PRJEB29015, sample SAMEA2738069) | human oral metagenome | biome: human oral; feature: human-associated habitat; material: saliva | place: China | collected 2216 ... | reverse complement strand
AGGTTGTCGCGTTTATGCGGTTTAGGAAATCAGTCAAGTTTCGGTGGATACGAGGTGTCAATATTTACGGCCTTATTGTTGCTCCGATATCTGAGGTTATCTATGTGTCACTTATTCTAGAGTGGGCTATTATTCCATTTATGGGCTACCGCGGTTCAGGCTCAAAGCAAGTTTCTATAGCAATAGGCTCTATGGTATCCCTCTACGACGCTATTTTGTGCATCTTAATGATTATCATCATGACGAATAGTATTAAGAAGACCACCCAACTTTCAGGACAAAAACACTGAGGGTCATTCATTAGGGGTACCTCCCAGATGACAGTAAAAACAATGGCTCTTACCCCTGCTGGTTCGTGACTCTTGTTTACAACACTGTCCCCAGTTCTCATAGTGGCTAAGCCGATTTATCAGTTATTTGTACTGCTTTTCTCATTACGCTGGTAACACTTATTCTAAGGTTTATTCACTTTGTGGGTTTGCCTTGGTAAAACCACAAGCGGAACAATACCGAGAACACCAGCAAGATTTTCTGAAAACCAAGCCTGCACCTGTTATCGAGTACGCTCCAGACTTTCACATTCCCATCATGGGCGTCCGAAACCGTATTCTGCTGCAGAAGGACTTGATGAAATATTCCGTTTCAAGAGGATCATGGCGCAGCTTCTATACCTTTATGACCACAGCAAAGCCGCCCGGCGCATCCTGAAAATTCAGGCCATGCTGGGCGGTCTTATAAATTGATTTAAATATATTTCGATATATATTATTATTTACCCTTTTGAATTTTACCCCCAACCAAATTCAGTAATATTTTACTATAATCTTTAATCTTATTAAATATAAATTTAAGAAAATTCTTGGGTAATTTCTCTTTCTCCAACCTATTTCTACTAAAAACTTGATCTTCAATCTTTGCTATGGATTTCGCAATAGCATTATTTAAGGTACTATTACTACCATTTTCTGCATCAAAATCTAAAACAGCCTCTTGCACGCGATAATTTATTTCTATATCTAGCTTTGATAGTTTTCTCGGAGGGTTCTCACCATACCTGCCAATTAACTCTAAAGCAAATAAATGCTCATAAGTATTTTCCATTTTATCTTCAAGTTTTTCACATGCCCATTGCATTTGATCGCGATACTCAGAATTTACTGCCTCCTTAGCCCGTGTGTTATTTGTATTTATCAAAATAAATGCTGTGAATATAGCTGTTATAAAAGTCAAGAGTCCAGAAATATTCCTTACAATATCTCCAAGAATATGCCAGCCTTCATCACCCCGTTCCTTTACTAGACCACCCTCTCCAAAAATAATCGACCATAGATAAATACAGAGAAGCATAAGAAGAGATAAGCATATTACTATCTGAAAAATTTTAAAACCTTTATTCATTATAAATTATTACCCCTTACTAGCACCCCAGCCAAAAACCCCAATAACTATAACTATAAATGCCCCCCAACTCATTGGAATAGAAGCCAGCTTTTCAGAGATATAATCTAAGACTCCACATATCATTGCAACAATAGCAACACCGAGAATCGACGCCCAGGGGATATCTTCAAAAGAAACATTATATCTATTTGGAAAATAATAGCTGGATATAATTCCTAAGATGACAGGTATAAGTAACCATAAACCTCCCCATTGCCCTGGATACCCCCTAAACAAAAACCAAGCAGGAACCAGCAATACTGCAGCCGCTATACTTGCATAAGATATATGACGCCACCGATCATAGTCCTTATATTTATCATATTCAACAAAAAAGTATTTCGCTAAGGTTAAAACAAGACAATATAAAATAAATACAGCAATAATTATAATCCAATCCCAAAAGTGTAACTCTTCTACAGCTTTGGGAGTGGAACTCAAAAAACTTGATAACATTTATTCTCCTGAATATAAGTAATTAAAACTATAGGGAAGCTATCTGATAATGCTATCAGATAGCTTCCCTATATAAACAAGGCGACACACCCTAATTTCAGGGGCTTACTCCCACTCAATGGTTCCCGGGGGTTTGGAGGTGACATCCAGCACCACACGGTTCACGTCTTTGACTTCGTTCGTAATCCGGTTCGAGATTTTTGCCAGCAGATCATAAGGCAGGCGCGACCAGTCGGCGGTCATCGCATCCTCCGAAGAAACCGGGCGCAGCACAATCGGATGCCCGTAAGTGCGGCCATCGCCCTGCACGCCCACAGAACGCACACCGGAGAGAAGAACCACTGGGCACTGCCAAATATGCTCGTCCTGACCGGCGGCGGTCAGCTCTTCACGCACAATCGCATCCGCCGCGCGCAGGGTCTCAAGGTTCTCGCGGGTCACCTCACCCACAATACGAATACCCAGACCCGGGCCGGGGAACGGCTGACGCGCCACGATCTTCTCGGGAACACCCAGCTGACGACCGATAGCGCGAACCTCATCCTTAAACAAGGTACGCAGCGGCTCGACCAGCTCAAACGCCAAGTCCTCAGGCAGACCACCCACATTGTGGTGCGATTTAATATTCGCCGCACCCTCGCCGCCGCCGGATTCAACCACATCCGGGTAAAGGGTGCCCTGCACCAGGAACTTGATCTGTGCGCCCTCTTCGCCCGCTTCCTCAATGAGCTTGCGCTCGGCCTGCTCAAAGGAGCGGATGAACTCGCGGCCAATAATCTTACGCTTTTGCTCAGGGTCGCTCACGCCAGCCAGTGCGGTAAGGAAACGCTCTGATTCGTCAATGGTAATTACGCGAATACCCATTGACGCGGCGTAGTCCTGCTCAACCTGTTCACGCTCGCCCGCGCGCAGCAGCCCGTGGTCGATAAAGAAGCAGGTCAGCTGATCGCCCACGGCCTTATGCACGAGAGCCGCAGCAACAGAAGAATCCACGCCACCAGAAAGCGCACAAATCACGCGGTCTTCGCCAACCTGCTCACGAATCTTCGCAACCTGTTCCTCAATAATATTGTCGGTTGACCAGGTGGGTTTAAGCCCAGCAATGTTATACAGGAAGTTCTCAAGCGCAACCTGACCGTAGTCGGAGTGCTTCACCTCGGGGTGCCACTGCACGCCGCCCAGTTTGCGGTGCTCATCCACGAACGCCGCCACGGACGCACCCGGGGTCTGCGCCAGAACCTCAAACCCGGCGGGGGCTTCGGTCACGGAATCGCCGTGCGACATCCACACGTTTTGCGTCTGCGGGGTTCCAGTGAGGAACGAAGACTCAACTGCACACAGGGTCGCATCGGTTGCGCCGTATTCGCGGGAACCGGTCTGCGCCACGGTACCGCCCAAGGTTTGCGCCATCACCTGAAAACCGTAGCAGATGCCGAAGACCGGCACGCCAGCCTCAAATAGTGCCCTATCGCCACGGGGGGCGCCCTCGGCATACACCGATGAAGGCCCGCCCGAAAGCACAATCGCGGCAGGGTTTTTAGCGAGCATCTTTTCGGTGCTCATAGAGTGGGGAACGATTTCAGAGTAGATACCCGCCTCACGCACACGACGAGCAATAAGCTGCGCATACTGGGCACCGTAATCTACCACCAGAACCGGACGCTCTTCGAGCTGATCCGGGTGTACAGAGTCGGTCACGGATTTTCCTCACGTGTCAGGTTTGAAATTCCGCGCGAGCGCGCGAAGTCTTGTATTTCTATTCTACGGGAGAGATAAAAGTTTTATGTGGTGCCCATTCAGGGGTACTCGCCGTTGGGCTTTCGCCGATGCTGGGGCTAGTATCGTTTGGTTGCCTGCGGGTTTGCCTCAAGCTGCGCCAAGGTTTCTGCGTGGATGCGCTTCTCAACAATGAATGAGAGGAACGGCACCACACCGCCGAGCGCCATGACGATGAGCTGGGCGATGCCCCAGCGCATGAGCAGCCAAATACGGATGCAGGAGAACAGATAAATAATGTAGAACCAGCCGTGAATAATGAGCACCCACGTGGAAATGTTTACTCCGCCGGTAAGGTTTCCGGTTTCGCGGTTAAGGATGCCGAACGATACATCGGAACCGGTTGCGGCGTCTTTTGCACCCGCCACCAGGTCATAACCCATCCCGTGGTGGGTAATCATCTCAACCACCAGCAGCAACAGGAAGGTACCGGATATCCATGCGCACCATTTATAGAAGGTGAGTGCGGAACGAATCTGCGTTTCGGTACCGCCAAATTTTTTGCGCACCGTAAATCCACCCTGGGGCGCGTGTTCTACCCCGTCTGCTGATGCTTTTGAGGCATTCTGCGATAGGGTGACTTTGCGCCCGTCGGTACGTTCTACCGGGGTGATTTTTGTGTTCTTCTCGGAATTCTCTGACATGCTGTGCCTCTCGTGTGTGCTGATGAGTTTAGCTGGCGTTAGTCTTTTGTATCTGCAGGTTTCTGGGGATTACCACTCTCCGGTGCGTTGCATGGTGTATCTTCCATACGCACGGATGCTTCTTCGGGGACTTCATCGAAGAAATAGTATTGTTCGTCGGCGGGGTCCCAATAGTAGGGGCGTCCGGTGGCTTCGTCCACAAAGTATTCGCCCTCGTACTCGAAATACTGGGTGTATTCGGCGGGTTCGGCGGCACGATGCGCCGCATCCTTAAGCATGCGTCCCCATAGGTAGAGGGCGAACGCCGCGAAAATCAGCCATTCGAGCGAGTAGAAGATGTTGAGCCAGTTGATGTTGGCATCATTGGTCGCCTGAGCTGCGCGAATGGGGCGCAGATTCTCGGACTGTCCAATAATAGTGGCATTTTCTGCGATTGTGTGCTGTTCGGTGAGGGGTATTTTTTGGTCCTCGGGGACTTCGGCAGAAAGCGTGAGCACGCCGTCATAGAGGGGCGCATCCCACAGGTTTGTCAGCTGTGCCGGGGATGCGCTTTCCAATACTTTCTCAGCCATGCGCGTGTACGGTGCGGCGCCCTGGGCATTTACTACACGACCGGCAACCTCAACTGTCCCTGTCGGTTCGGCGGGTATGCTCGGCGCGTGATCGTCTTCACCCGCTATCCAGGCTCGCGCCACTGTGATGGCACGGGGCTTGGTGCTTCCCAAAGCGGCGGCTTTATCGGTTCCTTCGGGAATGAATTCACTCAGAACCCAGTATCCGTGCTGCCCCTCATTCAGGCGGCCTGCTACCAGCATGGAGGATCCGGGAACGTACTCCCCCTTCGCCTGCACTACGGTATCAACCGTCAAGTTCGTCACGGGCTGATGCGCCTGCAGAATCTCGGTATAGGGTCGCACCCGATCTTTCGCGGGATCAGAATGTACCTGCTGTGAGGTGGAGGCGTTAAACTGCCAGCTGGAGAGCGCAACAAACCCCGTCACGAAGACGAGAGCCAGCAAAAGCCCGCCCAACCAGCGGGGAGTAAACGCCAATTTCCACACATATCTAGAGTAGCGCGTCTACACGATGCGCTCCTAACGGATCTAATGGCATGTCTGAATAACTGCATATATAACTGATCTTACAAAGCATTAAACCAAATATTTCATATTACCGAAAAGAATTATTTAGTAAAATATAATATTTACAGATACGCAAGATTATGATAAGCTGATAATTTATAATTTTAAAATTCTGCATTTAATAACATGAGGTATCTTATGGAAATCCTTTCTTTCATTAAAGACATTGCAAACCTAATAATAGGCGCGACTACAGTGGTTATCACTATTTTAATACATCGAAACACTCAAAAAGGGACTCCTCCAGAACTTCTCAATCTTGAAAAATGGGAATCCGTCAAAAGCAGTATCTCAAAAAATAAACATTCCTACACGCTCGAAGATAGGCAAAAGGTTAATAATAATTTCACGATCGCTTTGTATCAAGCAAATAAATCTATTCGTATCGATGAGATTGAAATTAAAAATCAGTCCGCTAAAAATGATCTAAAAAATCTACCTGTAAGCTGGAAATATCAAAGATTTCCTTCACCACCACGAACCCTTATGAGTATTCTCGATCTTACAATCGGGACTATATTTATGATACTTTTCAGCATATTCTCAATTATTTTTCTCGGTTTTTCTATTTATACATTATTTCTTCCAAACTATCCTTGGGCATTACTTTCCTTTATTTACACGATAATTTTTATGACTATAACCGTATTGTGTTATCAATCTACAGGCCCCTATCAAATAAGAGATATTAATACCATGAAGAAAGGAATCATCACACGAAATGTATTTATGGCTTATTTCAAGATATTTTCGGTAGACGTTTCCCTACATAACGAAATTAGAGAAGACCCTAAGGAGGCTAAGCAACGTGCAGCATTTGAATCTAGGAAGTTCTTCCAAAATTGGCTTCGGAATGATGGGAAAGGTAAATCCTCATGGGATTACGGTTTCACCACTGAAACAGGAGTAGATAATGCAGATAATTTCGACAGTCATGAACCTGACAAGTTAGCACCCCAAGGATACATTTTTACGCCTAATTGGGATGAATATATCAAAAATATTGAAATTTGGTACATGAAGAACCGGATCGAAAAAATCTTCACTAAACGTCCTAAGCGTAAACTTAAGAAGGAATAATTTATCCTTTCTGTCACCGCTTAGTCATCTATACTCTCTCGTTTGCATTGATAACGATATCCCTTATTTTTCTCACTAAACATCTACCACCTAGGAAGCAAAAACTATCACATCTCATAAGTTTGCCCCGTCGGATAGTTTGTCCGGCGGGGCACCTTAACTATTTCAAACTGCACAGTAGCGTTGAATTTCAAGACGCATCTCAGCTGCGAAACATACCACCTGTTTACGGTCAAAGCATCTCATACATCTCGTCTACGATAGAACGTTCCACGATTTTTGCTACCTCTTTTGGCATTCTATCCCCGATATTCAGGCACGAGCGTCATCTCTGCCTTCTGGAACTTCTTCAAGTCCAGGTAACCGCAGGTTGCCATAGCGCGTTTGAGGGCACCCACAATATTGCGGGTGCCGTCCACATGGTGCGAAGGTCCATACAGCACTTCTTCGAGGGTTCCAACAACGCCCAGCGGGGTACGCACGCCGCGCGGGAAATCCACCGAATGCGCCTCATTACCCCAGTACCAGCCCTGACCCGGTGCCTCGGATGCGCGTGCCAGGGGCGCGCCGATCATCACCGCATCCGCGCCCAGAGCCAGCGCCTTCACCAGGTCACCGGAGCGGCTAAGCCCGCCGTCGGCAATCACATGAACATACCGTCCGCCGGATTCGTCCAGGTAGTCCGAACGGGCCGCAGCAACATCGGCAATAGCGGTTGCCATCGGTGCGGAAATGCCCAGCCCCTTACGGGTGGTCATCGCAGAACCGCCGCCGAACCCCACCAGAACACCGGCGGCACCGGTGCGCATCAAGTGCTTCGCCTGGGTGTACCCTGCCACGCCGCCGACCATAACAGGCACATCCAGCTCGTAAATGAATTTCTTGAGGTTCAGCGGTTCATGCGAGGTCGAAATATGCTCTGCAGAGACCGAAGCACCGCGAATCACGAAAAGATCGGCACCGGCCTGCACCACCGTTTCGTAATGTTCTTGGGTGTTCTGCGGGGTAAGCGAGCCCGCCACAATAACACCCGAATCACGAATTTCTTCCAGGCGCGCGGTAATCAGCTCGGGCTTAATCGGCTCAGCGTAAATCTGCTGCATGCGCGTGGTAGCAGAGGCAGGATCAGCTTCGGGAAGCTCAGTAATTTCGTCAAGAAGCGGCTGCGGATCCTCATAGCGAGTCCACAAGCCTTCTAGGTTGAGCACGCCTAAACCACCGAGCTTTCCAAGCGCAATCGCGGTCGCTGGAGACATCACAGAGTCCATCGGTGCGCCCACAATTGGGGTGTCAAATTTGAAGGCGTCAATCTGCCATGACGTATCGACATCGCGACGGTCACGGGTGCGGCGCGTCGGTGCCAGCGCCACATCGTCAAGCGCATAGGTGCGGCGGGCACTCTTAGAGAGCCCAATCTGAATATCGGACATGTATGTTTCCCTTCGGAAGGTCTCTGACCGGTGTTTCTTGGCGCACGGCTGCCCCGCAAGACTACGCGCCTGCTGCAGTATCTACTCTACTCGGCGTATAACCCGTTCAGCCGCAGATTATTCAGAAATATCACAAAATGCACGACGGAATAGATTCTCTAATGTTCGAGCCATACACACCATTGAGCCGGTCAGCAATGGTTAACGGCGGTAGTTAGGTGCCTCGACAGTCATCGTAATATCGTGCGGGTGAGATTCTTTCAGACCCGCCGGGGTGATGCGCACAAACTTACCCTTGGTCTTAAGCTCCTCAATGGTGCGTGAACCCACGTAGAACATGGTCTGACGCAGACCGCCCTCAAGCTGATGCAGCACGGCAGAAAGCGGTCCGCGGAACGGAACCTGCCCTTCAATTCCCTCGGGAATCAGCTTCTCTTCGCTGGAAACGTCTGCCTGGAAATAACGGTCTTTCGAGTAGGACTTGTGACGGCCGCGAGTCTGCATAGCGCCCAGCGAACCCATGCCGCGGTAGGCTTTGAACTGCTTACCGTTCATGAAAATCAGATCGCCGGGCGCCTCAGCGGTTCCCGCCAAAAGCGAGCCAAGCATCACGGAATCGGCGCCAGCAACCAGAGCCTTGCCGATCTCACCGGAGTGCTGCATACCACCATCAGCGATGAGCGGAACACCGGCGGGAATAGCTGCCTTCGCGGATTCGTTAATCGCGGTTATCTGAGGTACACCCACACCCGCGATAATACGAGTGGTGCAAATTGATCCAGGACCCACGCCGACTTTCACGGCATCTGCGCCCGCATCAATAATGGCCTGAGCACCTTCACGGGTTGCCGCCTGACCGCCGATCACATCGACATGTGCGGCTGCGGGATCTTTCTTCAGGCGGGAAATCATATCGAGCACGCCCTGGGAATGTCCGTTGGCGGTATCGACGAAGAGCGCATCCACCCCGGCCTCGACCAGAGCCATTGCACGTTCGTAGCCGTCACCGAAGAAGCCAATAGCAGCGCCAACGCGCAGGCGACCATCGTCATCCTTGGTGGCGCGCGGGTACTGTTCGGTCTTCACAAAGTCTTTGAGGGTAATCAGCCCGGCAAGTTTACCGGCCTCGTCAATGAGGGGCAAACGCTCGATTTTGTTCTTCGAGAGCAGGGCGAAGGCTTCATCCTTCGTGAGGTTCGGCGAACCGGTAATGAGCGGCATCGGGGTCATGACATCGCGCACGAGAGTGCTTTCGTAGTCCGAGCGCGAGAGGTAGCGAATATCGCGGTTGGTAATAATACCTTCAAGTTTGCCATCTTCGGTGACCACCGGCAGACCCGAAACCTTGTAATAGCCGCACAGATTATCGTATTCGCCGATAGTTGCGTCAGCACCGATGGTGACGGGATTAATGATCATGCCCGATTCGGAGCGTTTCACGCGATCAACATGCGCTGCCTGATCCTCGATCGAAAGGTTGCGGTGGATCACGCCCATGCCGCCTAGGCGCGCCATCGAAATCGCCATCTGGGAATCAGTCACGGTATCCATCGCAGCGGAGATAATGGGGGTGCCCAGGGTAATACGCTTGGAGAGTCGGGTGCTGGTATCGGCATCGGAGGGAATAACATCGGTGTTGCCGGGTAGAAGCAACACGTCATCATAGGTCAGACCAGTGAAACCGAAGGGATCGTCGGTCAGGGCGGTGGGGACAGTCATGTTTAGCCTTTCAAATGCTGTACCGGATGTATAGATGTTGTGTAGCGAGTGGTGCCACCGGGTGTAAAACGTCGTATCTCTATGGTAAACGCTTACGTCTGCTTCGGGATACACAGCGCGGTTCGGATGCACGCCTTTCCTGTAAGACCGCAGCATTCCGGTTCAAGGCTGCGCTTGCGGTTATTTCAGGCCAGTCTGCATCAAGCCCCTACAGATAGTTGTTGCCCGGTTCAACGAGATTTTCTCTCCTCGAACCGGGCAACCCATCAATTATTCGTCTTCGTCCTCTTCTTCGGGCTTGGTAACCACCAGAGTCTCGGTCGTGAGTACCAAAGCCGCGATAGATGATGCATTCTGCAGCGCAGAGCGGGTGACCTTCACGGGGTCAATTACGCCCGCTTCGAACAGATCAACATACTCACCGGTTTTGGCGTTGTAACCGTGACCAACGGGCTGTTCGGCGACCTTTGCCGCCACCACATAGCCGTCGTCGCCAGCGTTTTCGGCAATCCAGCGCAGCGGCTGTACCAGGGCGCGGCGTACAATCTGCACACCTACGTTTGCGTCGTGGCTATCGAGTTCAAAACCGTCGAGCGCCTTGCTGGCGTGGATCAGTGCCGAACCGCCACCGGATACGATGCCTTCTTCAAGAGCCGCGCGGGTAGAAGACACAGCGTCTTCGATGCGGTGCTTACGTTCCTTAGCCTCAACCTCGGTTGCCGCACCCACCTTGATCACGCCCACGCCACCGGCGAGCTTCGCCAGGCGTTCCTTGAGCTTTTCGCGATCCCACTCGGAATCGACGGCCTCGATCTCTCGGCGCAGCTGCTGCACACGGTCTTCAACCGCTTCCTTGCTGCCACCGCCGTCCACAATCGTGGTGGTGTTCTTGGTGACGGTCACGCGGCGCGCCGAACCGGTTTCTTCGAGAGTTGCCTGGGCCAGGTCGATACCCAGTTCGGGGGTAATCACGATGCTGCCGGTCAGAATGGCGAGATCCTGCATAATAGCCTTGCGGCGATCGCCGAACCCGGGAGCCTTAAGCGCCACAACGTCGAGAGTTCCGCGGAGCTTATTCACCACGAGGGTGGACAGTGCTTCACCACCAACGTCTTCGGCAATAATGGTCAGCGGTTTTTTCGCCTGTACGACCTTCTCCAGCAGAGGCATAATCTCGGCAACAGTGGAGATCTTACCCTGGTAGAGCAGAATGAGGCTATCTTCAAGAACCGCTTCGCCACGCTCGGCATCGGTCACGAACGAAGGCGAAAGGTAGCCCTTGTCGAACTGCATACCCTCGGTAATGTCAAGCTCAATCTCAGTGGAGGAGCCGTCCTCGATAGTAATGACGCCGTCCTGACCGACCTTCTCAAAAGCAGATGCCAAAAGCTCGCCGATCTGGTCGGACTGAGCCGAAATAGCGGCAACATGCGCAACTTCCGGACCCTGTACCTCGCGGGCATCCTGAAGCAGACGCTCGGAGACCTTCTCAACGGCGGCTTCAATGCCACGCTTCACCTCCGCAGGTGCCGCACCGCTTGTTACGTTGCGCAGCCCCTCATTCACGAGTGCCTGCGCCAGCACGGTTGCGGTGGTCGTACCGTCACCGGCAACGTCGTTAGTCTTGGTGGCTACCTCTTTAGCGAGCTGCGCGCCCAAGTTTTCGTAGGGGTCTTCAAGCTCGACTTCGCGGGCGATCGAGACACCATCATTCGTGATAACCGGTGCGCCCCACTGTTTATCGAGCACAACATTGCGCCCGCGTGGGCCGAGGGTAACCTTGACCGCATCGGCGAGTTTATCAACGCCGGCCTGCAGGGACTTACGGGCGGCATCGTTGAATTCAAGCTGTTTAGCCATGAATATTCGCTACTCCTTGAGGGTTGTGAGCGTTCGATATCGTAGAAGGCGCACGTGCGCCAAATCCAGGTCAGGTATAGCGGATGCGCCGCGCGAGAAACCGGCGGCGCATCCTGCATATATGCGAAATTAGTCGACGATCGCCAGAACGTCACGAGCGGAGAGAATCAGGTATTCCTCGCCCTGGTACTTGACCTCAGTACCGCCATAGCGGGAGAACACGACTACGTCACCTTCGGCGATATCGACGGGAACGCGGTTGCCCTTATCGTCCACACGGCCGGGACCCACAGCTACTACGCGAGCCTCCTGCGGCTTCTCCTTTGCAGTTTCGGGAATAACCAGACCGGATGCGGTGGTCTGCTCAGCCTGCTCTAGTTTGACAACTACTCGGTCTTCGAGGGGCTTAATAGCCATAGGTATGCTCCTTTTTAGTCAGCGTTTTTAAAAATTTGTGAAGCGGTTTAGCCCTAGTGCCTGGGCGTTTAGCACTGCACCGCTTCGAGTGCTAAATTCAACTTTAGAATCCCGGCGGCACCCGGTCAAGAATGCGCGCCGTTTCGAGGGCGGCGTTTCGCGCACAGGATAATACGCGAGCGCCCCGTGAACCTGCCGCAGCCTCCAAGCCTTCTGCATATGCTCATGCCACTACACTTAAGCCTATGGTTGATTTTGTGCCCCCGCCGCCGTTTGCCTTGCCGCCCGAGCTGCCTTTTACCCGGCAGGCGTTAGATGCCGCGGATGCGCTTTTCCCCTATAGTCAAGAGCACTCGCTCGAACAGGTTACGCGGCTGCGGGCGCAGGGGTTCACGCCCGATGAGACCGCCAATATTCTCAGCCTTGTTAAGGCGCGCACTCGGGCGCTGTCAAAGTTCGGCGATAGGGCGCGCACTATGTTTTTGACCGAGCACGGCGCGCAGCAGGCGACTCGACCGGTTGTTGCTGCCGAGCATGCGGCCGTGTTTGCCCGTGCCGGGGTTCGTTCGGTTGCCGATTTGGGATGTGGTATCGGCGCGGATTCGTTGGAGTTCGCGCGCGCATCCTTAGAGACTGTTTCTGTGGAGCTTGACCCGTTGACGGCATCTTTTGCTGCCGCAAATCTGGCGGATTTTTCGGGTTCGCGGGTTGTGGTTGGTGATGTGACGAATTTTGATCCGGAGAGTTTTCGTGATGGCACCGGTGAGGCGGTGCAGGGCATTTGGCTTGATCCGGCCAGACGTGATCTGACCGGAGTCGTAAAATCCCGTACAGAACGTATTTTTGATCCAGAAGCCTATTCTCCACCGCTTTCGTTCGTAGTGGATCTGGCCAAAACCGGTATGCCGGTGGGTGTCAAACTTGGTCCGGGGATGCCGCATGAGGCTATTGTGCGTCCCGAAGATATTCGGAGCGAGGCGAACCCGCATCCGCGTGTCACGGCGCAGTGGGTTGAGCATGAGGGTTCTCTCGTGGAGTTGGTGCTTTGGTTTAACGCTTTGGCGCAGGAAGGCGTTGCACGCACGGTCACGGTGCTGCGGCAGGAGGCGACGGGACAGGCTGAAGACGAGGGCCTGCGCATTCACAAAACCACGCTGAGTAGTCCCTATCCCGCGGAACAAGTAACCCCTGTTGATGAAAAGCAAACCCGGCTCCCCTCCCCCGGTGAGTACCTCTATGAGCCTTCCGGCGCGGTAGTGCGGGCGCATCTGGTGCAGGAGTTAGCCCAAGAGCTTGGGGCGAACCTGATTGATCCGCACCTGGCGTACCTCACGGCGGCAAAAGCTGTTCAGAGTCCGCTGGCACAGTGTTATGAGGTTCTTGAGGAAATCCCGGTGCATGAGAAACAGCTCAAAAAGTGGGTGCGCGAGCGCGGTTTTACGGCTTTGACGATCAAGAAACGCGGCGTTGATCTGGTGCCCGAGAAATTGCGTGCGACCCTGTTGGCAGGCGGTGCGGGCAAGAAATCAGGTAAGAAGGCCGCGAAGAATCAGGGCTATAACCCGGCGACTTTAGTGTTTACGCGAGTGGGGTCTGGGCAGCAGGCACAGCGCATCGGGTGGCATGTGCGGCCTGTAGATTTTTCTGATTCAGCGCAGGTCTCTAGCTCGGACACTAAGAATTCTGTGGTCTAGCGGGTTTATGTGGGTGGCGTATCTACAAAAACTGTGATGACGGTGTGTGACGTTTTATGTCAGATACTTCATGTTTGCGTCGTATTTAGTTCATACACACTCGAAAAAACATTGTTGTGGTCACCAACACCGTAAAATAAATGCAGTCACCCCAAGAAGGAGAGAGTTTTGATTCCGTTCGCTTCCTCGGCGCAATCCACTCTAGGCGTAGAGTGGGAGATCGCGCTGATTGACCAGCATACCGGAGAGCTGGTAGCGCGTGCTCAAGAGGTACTTGCCCGTGTGGGCGAACGTTACCCAGAGCTTTTGGAACCTTCCCTGGATCATGCTCATGTGACGGGCGAATTTTTGGAAAATACGCTTGAGATTATTACCGGCGTGTGTACTACGGTACCGCAGGCATGCCGACAGTTGATCTCGGTGACCGATAAGATCCGTGAGGTTACTGATGAGCTGGGGCTTGATTTTTATGCGGCGGGCACGCACCCTACGGCGCATTGGCAGGATCAGCAGGTTTCCGCAAAGAAGCGGTACCAGCGTGTGGTGGGGCGCGGCCAGTACTGGGGTAGGCACATGGTTATTTTTGGCGTGCATGTGCATGTGGGCGTCGATTCACGCGATAAGGCATTGCCGCTTGTGGATGCGCTCACCAACTATTGCGCGCATCTGCTGGGGCTTTCGGTGTCTTCGCCCTACTGGGACAGCGTGGATACCGGTTATGGTTCGCACCGCACGATGCTGTATCAGCAGCTGCCTTCAAATGGTCTGCCTTTTCATTTTGAAAACTGGCAGGAGTACAGTGACTATTTGCATGCTTTGGTGAAGACGGGCGCTATTTTAGAGGTCAGCGAGGACCGTTGGGATGTGCGCCCGGTTCCCCGCTATGGCACCTTAGAGATGCGTTATTGCGATGGTCTTCCGTCGATTCGGGATGTTGCGGCGGTTACGGCGCTCACCCAGTGTTTAGTGGAGTTTTTCTCGCGCAAAATTGAGGCTGGCGAGAAGATTGAGGTGTTAAACCCTTGGCATGCGCAGGAGAATAAATGGCGTGCCGCCCGCTATGGTTTAGACACCGAGATTATTGTGTCTAACGAGCCGCAGGTGCGCCCGCTGCGCGAGGACATTGAGCTTCTTGTTACTCAGCTAGAGGATGTTGCCCGGGATTTGGATTGTTTGCCGGAGCTGCAGCATGTGAGGAATATGCTGGCGGAGGGCACTGGCGCCGACCGGCAGCGCGCTATCTATGAGAAAACAGGCTCTTTCCACGAGGTTATTCGGGATGTCGCGCTCCAGTCACGGGCGCGTCCCATCCGCTAGGGGCCGATAAAGTTCCAGCCCGCTCCCCCGAGTTTTCTCAGGAGGCGGGCTGACGGATCCTTCTAGTCTAAGCAAATGCTCTAGAAACACACCGTCGTGACCGGTAGCGAAGAGTCGGTCGTAAAATCGATTCCCGAAGGTTCATACCCGGCCTCGACAAGGCGTACCCCGAGCGCTGCCACCATTGCGCCATTATCGGTGCACAGCGTAAATTTCGGGATAATGAGGCGCACCCCAGCTGAAGTGCATCGTGCCGAAAGCAGCTCACGCAACCGAGAATTTGCCGCAACACCGCCGCCAAGTAAGAGGGTGTGCAGTCCCTGTTCCCGGCAAGCCAGCACGGTCTTCTTCGTGATAACATCGACAACCGCTTCCTGGAAAGATGCCGCAATATCGGCGACCGGAACCTCTTCACCGCGTGCCTCGAAGCCTTCAATCACACGCGCTACGGCGGTCTTGAGCCCTGAAAACGAGAAATTATACCGGTGTGCCCCCGGGGCTTCGGCGGTACCCATGAACTTACGGTTTGACAACCCGCGCGGGAAAACAAACGCCTTAGCATTCCCCGTGCGCGCGGCGCGGTCAATAGCAGGGCCTCCCGGGTAATCGAGCCCCAGTAAGCGAGCAACTTTATCGTAGGCCTCACCGGCAGCATCATCAAGGGTGGCTCCGAGCAGACGAACATCCTGAGTAATATCGCGTACCTGCAGAATTTCGGTGTGACCACCAGAAACCAGCAGTGCCCCGAGCCCGCCATCTCGCGCGTGCTCAAGCAGCTGTGCTCCATCCTCGGTACCGTTATCGTCGAGCAGCCCCACGCCCACATGCGCCACCAGGTGGTTAATGCCGTAGAGCGGCTTTCCGGTAGCGATAGCCAGCGCCTTCGCGGCAGAAACACCGACCATGAGTGCACCGGCGAGCCCAGGGCCGGCGGTGACGGCAATCGCGTCTATATCGTCGAGGGTCACGTGAGCGTCTGCAAGTGCGGCTTCGAGAGCCGGAATCATGGCATCAAGATGAGCCCGCGAAGCAATTTCGGGAATCACCCCACCGAACCGCACGTGCTCTTCCATAGAGGATGAAACCGTGTTGGTGAGCAGACGGGTGCCGCGTACAATGCCGATCCCAGTCTCATCGCAGGATGATTCGATACCCAATACAAGCGGTTCGGCTGCGGCAGAAAGTGTTTGTTCAGTCATCATTTCTCAGGTAGTTTCCGTTGTTGTGGAGGCATTGGCGGCGAAGTCCTTGAGCATGATCAGCGCATCCGTGCCGTCGTCATAATAGCCGGGCCGTGTGTGAATATGCGTGTATCCGGTGCGCAGGTAGAGGTTCTGGGCTCGGGGATTATCGGCCCGCACCTCCAAAAGGATGCGCTGCGCCCCTAAATCCTGTGCCCGGCGGTGCATTGTGGCGAGCATGGCTCTTCCGTATCCGTTGCCTTCGTACTCGGGCAGCACGGCGATGGTCTGCACATCGGCGGTGTCTGCCACCGTCATAACCCCGCAGTATCCGATAATATTCGGAGCGTTCTTTTCATCGGGGTTTTCCTGGTGATTTTCACCGGAATGCGCCCGCTCAAGTACGTAATAGGTGCGGGTGGGGTGGGTTATTTCGGCGAGGAACATATCAAGGTTCCAGGCGTCGAGGGGGAAGAGCTCTTGTTCGAGGGTGAACAGATGCGGTACATCGTCGATATCGGCGCGGCGCAGGCGGGCACCGTGGGCGAGCGCACCGGGAAGTTCTGGATGCTGAAGTTTCGAGTGCATATTTACGCCCCCCCTATCCCTTAGACGATACAGGTTCTCCCGAAGCGCACTGGCTCTGCCGCGCAAGCATGGCGGCTGGAACCTTCGCGTCCGAGTCACGCAGGTAGAGGGCGCGGGTGTCGGTACTAAGATTTTTTATACCCAAGCGCGCGGCGGCACGCACGAGGTCGCTTGCGTTGGGGTGCAGCTGCGATAATTCGGAAGAAATTTGCGCCCCCGATTGTTCCAGTTGTTCGCGGTAAAGCTCGGCACCGTAACCGTAGGCACGATAACCTGCGGTATTCTGTCCAGAAACGCTGCCGGGTGCAGGCATACTTTCGCTTGCGGGTGCCACCTGCGGACCGGTTTTTATCGTGTATCCGTTCTCGGTAACGGTGAAAATTGCAGAGTAGATTTCGCGGCGGCGCGCATCGGAGGCTACCAGAATCTCGGTCATCTGCGCGGCTTTGCCCTGGAAATCCTGAACGAATGCTCGCTCTGCCAGGGCTGTTAGACTCATAAGTCCATAGACGGGTTTGTTCCAGGCAAATCCAAGAGTTCGGGCGGTGACGATTCCGGCGCGCAGTCCGGTGAAAGGGCCCGGCCCTGTTCCGGTGAGAATCGCATCCACGTTCCGCCCATTTACCTGTGATTCGTCGAGTACCTGGGCTACGAAGGGCGACATCACTTCGGCGTGTGAACGTGTATCGGCGCTTTCGCGGGCGGCGAGAATAGTTGCGGTTGAACCGGGATTTTCGCCGTTCAGGCGCGCCAAAGCCACGGATGCGGTGGCTGATGAATCTAGAGCAAGTATGAGCACCCTATCATTCTAACGTGCTGCCGTGTACCCGCTATTTTGATAGGTTATCGCTTCATAAGTGTCCCAAGGCGGGCTCATGAGGTGCGCTTCCGTTCGCTCCCGGCAACTCTTAAAACAGGTTACTCGCCGCCGAGTTTGAGCATGGCGGCTTCGAGACTGCGATACGCTTCGCCTTCCCACCGTGGTCCATAAGCGGTAATGCGCAGCAGCCGCGGTTCTGAGGCATCAGCGCTCTCGTCCTCACGGTCGTCGAGCGCATCCCAGTCGAACTCCCCTTCCCCTGTAGGCGAGTAGTTCTCGGCGGCGTAGGCGATGGAGGCGTCCGCGCCGGTGAGTCGCGTGAAGTCTAGTTCCAGGCGGGAATCGCTCAGATGCTCGGCTTTACCGCGTCCCCATTCGATGACGGTCACGGATTTTTCCAGCGAGAATTCTAGATCGAGGTCGTCTAATTCTTCGGCACTAGAGAGCCGGTATGCATCCACGTGCACAAGATCGGGTCCGCCTGGGCGGGTGCCGTCCGACAGGTTAGGATGCACCCGCGAGAGCACAAAAGTTGGTGAAATAACGCCCTCACGTACTCCAAGCCCCTCGCCTAGGGCGCGGGTGAAAGTGGTCTTCCCGGCACCAAGCTCTCCCGAGAGCAAGAGCAGGTCCCCGGCGGTGAGCAACGGTGCAAGCGCGTGCGCCGCCGCGCGGGTATGCGCAAGATCGGCAAGATCAAATTCTAGAACGGGATGTGCGTGCATGGGCTTCTTTCCGGGGAACGGTACGGGTTAAACAGGGATGCGAAGACTCGAACTCACATATCGTTAGACGGTTTCCGGTGTCTGTTCATCGTCGAGACCGAAGAGGGATCCCAGGGCGTGCAGACCATCTACTTCGCGTTCCACCCAGGCGCCACCGCAGTAGATGCGTATCACGCGTGGGGAAATACGAGTCACAATCTCGTAGTTAATGGTCTGCGCTGCAGCGGCCCATTCTTCAACGGGAGGGTTATCTCCCGAGCCGAAAAGCACGGCGGAACCGCCGAGAATACCGCGCGCAGGATCGGCTAGTCCGGGCTCTTCCAGATCAACCACGAGCTGATCCATAGCAATCCTGCCCACGACGCGGTATGTGCGCGGTTCCACGGGGTTCGCGGCATCGGCACGCGGGTAAATACGCACTGGAGCCCCATCAGCGATGCGCGGCACGCCATCGGCGTATCCGAGCGGAATGAGGGCCAGCGTGGTGGGCTTATCGGTGCTGTACCGCAACCCGTATGAGACCCCCTGCCCGGCGGGTACCTCTTTGACATTGCACACATGGGTTCCCAGGGTCATAACGGGTCGCAGATTAAGGTCTTTGGAGCTCACACCCGCGAGCGGGGACAGACCATAGAGGGCGATTCCACAGCGTACCGCATCGGCGAGGACCGCCTCGTTCGTGTTATACCGGGGGCTCACACCGGTGATCGTTCCCGGGGAGTTCGCCAGGTGAACAAGTTCGGGGGTGAGCCCCGCGCTGCGGGCGACGGTCACAAATTCGTTGAGTCGGGCGATCTGCCGTGCGGTCTCGGGGCGTTCGGGTTCATCGGCAACCGCCAGATGCGAGAAAATGCCCTCAATGCGCACCAGCCCTGCGGCTTCAAGTTCAAGGGCGCGCGCCACTAGCGCGGGCCAGTCCTCAAAGGTGGAGCCGTTACGCCCAAGCCCCGTGTCTACTTTCAGATGTACACGAGCACGCTTCTTGGTGCGATTGGCGGCTTCTGCTATTGCTTCTAAGTCCCAGCCGGAGGCACCCAGGATAATATCTGCTTCGAGTGCTTCATCGAAGTCCGTCTGCGGGGTGTGCAGCCAAGCTATAATCGGGGCGGTAATACCCTCTGAGCGCAATTCCAGGGCTTCGGTCACATGCACAACGCCCAGAATATCGGCACCGGCTTCGAGTACTGACCGTGCCACGGGGTAGGCACCGTGACCGTAGGCATCCGCCTTCACCACGGCAATGAGTTTACGTTCACCGATCATATCTTTGAGCACGCGCGTATTGTGCTCAAGAGCATTAAGGTCGATGATAGCGGTTCGCTCCGCCTCACCGGGCTGCAGGTTCGGGGTGTAGAGGGGACGTGTGGGAACAGTCATTTCTATATACCTCCGGTACTCGGTGAACGCGGGGAGCGTCTAGTTACACTCATTCTAGCCCGTCTTTTCGTGTATTTTCGCTCTTCTTGTCCCGGTTTAGGGAGCGTTCATCAACAGTTCATGTTCTTACTGTGCGAATGCGCCTCTTCGATACCGTCGAAGCTTACACGTTCACCCTTAGACTCACTCGGCTTGCAGAACGCGCTGTCTCATAAAACCGCGCGTTAGACTAGGATGGTGAAGATTCCCGAGAGTTCGCAGTCCCGCTTGCCCCAGTCTGTTGTGCATGTCTATTCTCTGCACACCGATCCTTTTGCGCAGCCCGGCCGCGGCGATGCCGGGGGCATGAACGTTTATATTGCGCGTTCGATTGCGGCTATGCTGTCGGCAGACGATAATCTGCGCGTCGAGGTTTTCACACTTCTTACCGATCCCGATTTTGAGCATGCAAAACCCAGCGTGCAGGTTCCAGCTCTTCTCAATTCGTATCGTGATCGGGTGCGGGTGCATCAGGTATTGATTCCGCAGGCTTTAGGTGCCCGTAAAAATCAGCTTGCCGAGTTTACAGCCGAATTTGCGGCGCAATGCGTCTCATTAGCGTGCTGGCATCCGCAGGTTATTCATGCACATTATTGGCTTTCGGGCGTTGCTGCGCTGGGGGCTGCCCAAACTTATGCTGCCGAAGGAACGGCTGTTCCCGTAGTATTTACCCCTCATACGACTGCCGCTGCGAAGGATGCGCGCCGCTCCCCCGACGAGCCCGAAGAACCACACGCACGTTATGAAAGCGAGCATCGAGTTCTTGAACATGCCGCTTTGACGATCGTCAATACTTCTCTTGAAGGGCAGCAGCTGCAGGACTACTATGGGGCAGATCCCGCACGCATGCGTGTGATTGCGCCGGGGGTTGATACCGGTATTTTTCACCCACTGCCGGGGGTGCACGCCGAACATGAGGGTTCGGATACGCACGCTCGGGTGGTTTTTGCTGGGCGTCCTCAGCCGTTAAAGGGACCCCATATTTTGGTAGAGGCCCTTGCGCTTCTTCCCGCGGATCTGCATGTTGAACTGGATATTATCGGCAAGTCTTCTTCCGGGTACGAATTAGATCTTCTTGCCCGTGCCCGCGATTTAGGCATCGCCGATCGGGTGCATCTGCGCAGTCCGGTTCCTGCCGATATTCTTGCCGATATTTTTCGCCGCGCCGATATTGTGGCTTCTCCTTCCTCGTCTGAATCTTTTGGGCTCGTGGCTTTGGAGGCGCAGGCTTCGGGGGCTGCGGTACTTGCCACCGATGCAGATGGGCTGCGTTTCGCTATCGAGAACCATAAAACGGGGTTGCTTGTGGCGCCGCGTACCCCGCAGCGTTGGGCGGTTGCGATCGAGCGGCTGGTGCGTGCCCCACGTCTGCGCTTAACACTGGGGGCGAATGCGGCAGCTCGTGCACTTTCTTTCAGTTGGGAAGCGACCGCCCGAAAAACCTTGTGCGTCTATTCCGAGGCGATAACCGGTCGTCATTTAGCACAAGAGCGGACCGAGGGCTCCGCATAGTTCTTTACTTTACGAATGCTCTGCTCACTCAAAAACCTGTAGAACGCACCACAGCACGGTCTCGAAAGTTGTTCAAGCGGCTACACTTGACGTATGAGTTTTGCAATGACGCGCGACGAGTTTGCCGCTTATCTTGATTCTGCCCGCATCACGGGTGATATTGCTACACCGCGCGAGAATAACCTTTCGCATATTCAAGGGTTTCTCGATCATAATGAGCACCTCGAGTTCGGGGTTACATGGTCGAAGGATTGGACCTATGACGAAGTTTTTGAGGTCATGGTACGCCGTGCTGGACTGAACCCTAACCGCTCGCATGTCCAGGGGCAAGATACGATTGGTGCCGCCCAGTGCATTGATGCTCTCGAAGAGTATGCCCGTATTTTTGGCGATGCGGTGCGCGCCCACCAAAAGATCCTGTTCGCCACCGGTCACCCTGCCGGACTTTTCCCCATTTATGCTGAGCTGGCGCGCATCGCCGAACGCGCCGGAGCCACGGTGCTGCGTATTGAGCAGGGCGAGCGGTTCTTGGACGGCGATATTCGCCAGATCATGGGTGTGGTGATGTTTGAGCAGTACGGGAATCTGCAGCATACGCATTTCCCGGGGCCGATGCGCATCGCCCTCGCCCAGCTTCGTGAGCGCGGTGAGATGCCCGATCTTGTGGTTTCCGATCACGGGATGGCGGGGTATGCGGCATCGCAGCAGAAGCTGCTGACGCTCGGTATTGCCGACTGTAACGACCCGGGATTGTTTATTGCCGCAGAGCAGGGTGATTTACCGGTGTGTGTTCCGATGGATGATAATGTTCCGCCGAATCGTTACGAACCGCTGATTGATTTTTTGGTGAATCGCGCCTCATTGAAACAATTTCGGTAAAACTTTTAGGCTATAGTTTTTTATTCTTTCAAGGTATTTTATTAGTTTACGGGTATTGAAGCTCTCTGACTAGGATATTTATTAAAGCTATTTACAAAAGTAAACATCCACAATAGCCTTTAATAATCGTGTCTTCAGCACCTTTATAGCACATTAAGGTGATTGAATTCACTCTTTATCCTTGAAGTTTAGACCACCATTCAGGAGGACTGAACTCCTGGTTTAACCGTAAAATATAAGGACTGAGTAGTTTTGAAGAACTATCGTGAGAATCAGTTAAAGGCCAGGTTTCTCTTCCGGACTACCTCGGGGCCTCAAAGCTGGTTCTCGTTCTCTCTACTTCTCGCTCACACACTGCACACATCATTCATCTGTATTCCGACTGACCACCGGGCTGCGGGTCTCAAACTCGAGCATTCCGCGCATACGCCGATATGCGCGCTCACCACGACCGGGGAAGATAACTTCATTGAAAGCAAAAGAAAGACTCAAAAAAGTTTGGGGCACCACATATGTCGCCAAACGTGAGTGGCATCCACAGGTTTTGAAATCTCTTTACCTGGGCGACTTGATTGCCATTGCCATCTCTATTTTTGCTGCGCACTTTATTCGCTTCGGCTTCGTAAACGCGGATTTACCACCTGTGAATGTCTGGCCGCTTAACCTGCTCGATCCTTCCGTCGCACCCATCGACTATATCTTCCTCGATATCGGCATGATCATCATCTGGTGGCTGACTCTGCAAGTCAACGGCTCACGGAATATTCGCGTTCTAGGAATGGGAACCGACGAATACCGTATGGTCACACGCGGCAGCACTTACTTTTTCTGCACACTCGTGATAGTGGCGTTCTTTCTCAAAATCGACCTGACCCGCATGTACCTGCTCATCGCCTACCCGTTGGGTTTAGGACTCATCATGATAGAGCGATGGCTACTACGCCAAAGACTAGTACAGAAACGTTTGCAAGGGTATTCGCTAACCCGCGTCATGATTATTTCCGACGTTCCCACCGGTAAACATCTGTATAAGAGCCTCTCCGGCGCCGTCGCATCGGGGCTTTCACCAGCTGCGTTTTACCTGCCGGGAATCTACGCCGGTACCACGATTGCAGACGTCGATTTGCCCATTCTGGGTTACTCCACGAACCCTGACGATATTATGCAGGCCGTGCAGGAAAACAATATTCAGATGGTCGCCATCTCGAACGGACATCAGCTGACCCCGGAACAGATGCGGATGCTCGGCTGGCGTCTCGCGGATGCGCATATCGCCCTGATTATGGCTCCCGCAACCACCGATATTGCAGGGCCTCGCATGCATATTCAGCCGCTCAACGGGCTACCGCTTGTGCATGTTTCTACCCCGCATATCACGGGTATTGCCGCGCTGGCAAAACGCGCCCTGGATGTGCTCGCCTCCGGACTGGGACTTCTCGTGCTTTCCCCTGTTTTCTTGGTGGTGGGTATCCTTATCAGACGCGACGGCGGACCTGCATTCTTCTTCCAAGAGCGCGTAGGAATGAACGGCGATGTTTTTCGCATGGTCAAATTCCGGTCGATGCGCACCGACGCCGAAGAGATAAAAGCACAGCTTATGGAACAGAACGAAGGCAACGGGGTGCTCTTTAAGATGGTGAATGACCCACGCATCACCCCAATCGGCCGGTTTATTCGCAAGTTCTCCATTGATGAGCTACCGCAGCTCTGGAATGTTTTTATTGGCGACATGTCCCTGGTGGGCCCTCGGCCCCCGCTGGCGGAAGAGGTAGACCTATATGAGGATATTATGTACCGCCGCCTGCTCGTCAAACCCGGGATTACCGGGCTCTGGCAGGTCTCTGGCAGAAGCGATCTCTCCTGGGATGAATCGGTACGTCTTGACCTGTACTACGTCGAAAACTGGTCTATGACAACCGACTTTATTATCCTGCTGCGCACGGTACGAGCAGTCTTCGCCAAGGAAGGCGCCTACTAATTTTCGTGCCCGACTATGCCAAGGTCGGTATAGTCCAATACAGCGGTGGGGCGTGACATGATGTCGCGCCCCACCATACTATGCGTCTCGTTCAGGTTTTAATCGTCGAGAACGGCTTTCTCATCAAGAAGTCCCGCGATCGCCTGCGGTAAATACGCGGCCACTCGGCTGGGAGGAACCGGCCCTTTGCGTCCTTCCAACGATGCCAGCGCCGCACGATTATGCAGGTAAACCGCCAGTGCCGCAATACTTGCATACGTGCATCCCTCGACCTGCTCATGACGTTCCTGTGCAGCCGCCATATATTGAGCCAAAAGAGCCCCCAGAATACCGGTGAGGGTGTCTCCGCTTCCGGCGGTAGCAAGCCACCCGGTAGCCCCGTGCACGCTATAGGTGGCACCCACGGGGGCGGCGATAAGCGTCGTCGAGCCCTTAAGCATCACAGTTGCACCGCTGAGCTCGCATGCGGCACGGACCCACCGGAACGGCTCGGCGTTAATATCTTCCCGGCTGGGTACGAGAGCACCGTCAAGCATTTCTTCCCAACGCTGCGGCGAATGCTCATGAATGCGCCGCAGAAAACGTTCCAATTCCCCCGCATGCGGAGTCAGAATTTTATGTTCACCTAGGCTATGCCCCGCCATCATACAATCTGCGGCGAGGTCTACCGCGCCAGCATCCAGAATTGCGGGTTCGGGGGCATTGAGCAGGTACCTGTTATGGTCCAGGGTTTCGGGACCGGTACCGCTGCCGCCAGCCCAGGCGTGCACATGCTCATGGGCGGGAGGCCCTGTAAAACACACTGTTTCCGGGTTTTGCCCGAGCATGAGAGCGCGCAAGGTATCGTCTTTCCCATTGAAACGCACCATCCCCACCCCGGTGTTGAGGGCAGCACGCACGCTCATCAGGGCAGCACCGGGATAATCGCGACTTCCCGTGAGCATACCAAGCACACCGCGATTGTACTTATGCGAGGATACCGAAGGCTTTTCAAGCAGATCCCGATAGTCTTCGCGTTCCATAACGCGCAGCATCGGCTTATGCCCCTTGAGGGCTTCGGGAATCCCTAAATCGTAGAGTTTAATAGTTCCGCAGTGCTCCGAAATATGGGTTCCTGCCGGTAGTTTACATCCGATAAACGTAACCGTTCGCTCAGCCGCGAGTGAGGGTTCGTGCAGAGTACCGCGTTCGCTATCGAGCCCGGTCGGGGCATCACAGGCGAGCACTGGGGGTAATTTACCGTCCAACTGTACGGCACGGAGTTTAGCCAGATACTCCCCCGCTTCCCCACGTGCTGCTCCCTTCGCGCCGGTTCCCAAAATACCGTCAATAATCAGGGAGTAGGAGGCAATATCGCGCAGACTTTGGGCGGTGTCAAGCACGCGGGTTCCTTCACCGCTTTCGCGGGCGAGCAGCTCCAGGTTATTACCGGTTGGGTCGAAGAGAACGGCCTCAATGCGGTACCCCTGCTGATGCAGCCGGGTGCCTGCGTACACGGTATCCGCACCGTTATTCCCCGGCCCAACCAATAAGAGGATGCGCGTATACTGGCTGTGCTGCCCCGCATCAGCAAGCATATCGTGAGCTTCGGCGGCGAGCGCATCCGCCGCGCGCTGCATCAAATACCCGTCGTAGTCCGGTGCCTCAAGGTAAGGACGTTCGGCGTTGCGAATTTGTGTACCCGTGTAGACGAGCTTCATAACTCCTCCTGATCAAATGCTCGCGTCGATGCGGCAGGGGCTAGTCGGTGGGACCTTCGGTGAGAACCGTCATACTGTAGCTTTCAGGATCGAACCTTTTCAGATGGGCAAGCTCTGTAGCGCTCAGATATTCCGCCGTGGCGATGGCAACGGCTACGGGTTCATCATGGGTTAGGCTCAGGTGCAGACGATTGATGCCGAGGGTACGGGCACGTTCGGCGATCGTTCCCGTAAGAATCAGGTATGGCTGCCCACTCTCGCTGCTGGCGACTTCGCAATCTTGCCAGTTGAGCCCATCGGGTGCCCCTAAGACTTTGGCGACCGCTTCTTTGGCGGCAAAACGTACGGCTTGAGAACGGATATTACGAGTGCGCTCATTCGGTGTGAATACCCTGCGCACAAAAGCTGGTGTTTCGGTGACGATTCGTTCAAAGCGCTCAATGTTGACGGTATCTACGCCGATTCCGATAATCATTTTTCGCCTTTCCTGCCAAAATGCGAGTTTTGTTTTAAGTTTAGCGAGGTTGGTACAGGGAAGACAGCACAACGAACAATGTTAACGCATCATGAAACTTCCTCAGCCTCGCACTGTGGTGCGGGTTAACGAGGCGTGGGCGGTGCCGTCCCCTGAAGGGTAACGACACCGCCCACGCGAACGCATATGCGGGATGAGGATTACTCCACGGTCACCGACTTGGCGAGGTTACGGGGCTGGTCAACGTCCAGTCCTTTCGCTTCAGCAAGTGCGCACGCGAAAATCTGCAGCGGCACGGTGGCAAGCAAAGGCTGCAGCAGAGAAGGCGCGGCAGGAACGGTGATCAGACGATCCGCATATTCCTTGACAGCCTCATCGCCCTCTTCGGCGATGACAATGGTGAAGGCGCCGCGAGCGCGCACCTCCTGAATATTGGAAACAACCTTGCCATGCAGAGATTCACGCCCGTGTGCGGAAGGCACAATGATGATAACGGGCTGACCCTCTTCGATCAGGGCGATAGGACCGTGCTTCAGCTCGCCGGCGGCGAAGCCTTCGGCGTGGATGTAGCTGATCTCTTTGAGTTTAAGCGCGCCTTCAAGGGCAACAGGGAACCCAACGTGGCGCCCTAGGAAGATCACCGAAGAGGTATCTTTCATCTCGGCACCAAGTTCTTTCACAAGGGTATCGTTGTCGATAACCTTCTGGATCTTGGCGGGCATTTTCTGCAGCTCACCGAGAATGGCAGAGATTTCATCCTTGTACTTGTTGCCGCGAAGCTGCGCAAGATACAGACCCAGCAGATATGCTGCAGTAATCTGCGCCAGGAACGCCTTGGTAGATGCGACCGCAATCTCGGGACCAGCGTGGGTGTACAGCGCCGCATCTGATTCACGCGGCAGAGTCGAACCGTGGGTGTTGCAGATGGAGATGACCTTAGCGCCCTGCTCGCGGGCGTGACGCACCGCCATGAGGGTATCCATGGTCTCGCCGGACTGCGAGAGAGCCACAATCAGGGTCTTCTCGTTCACGATTGGGTCGCGGTAGCGG
>ERZ772920.322-NODE-322-length-27559-cov-5.855766_pt1 | contig 27559 bp, 44 predicted proteins | sample MGYA00511469_ERZ772920 | MGnify/ENA primary metagenome ERZ772920 (study PRJEB29015, sample SAMEA2738069) | human oral metagenome | biome: human oral; feature: human-associated habitat; material: saliva | place: China | collected 2216 ... | reverse complement strand
ACCTAAATCAAGATGATATCCAAAGACTGCTGCACTTGCTTGCAAGACAAGCAAGAGGGCTGGGATTGCAGTCAGCCAAAAGTATTTATTTTCTAGTCGTAGTTTCCAGTTAATCATATGTTTTTCCTTTCTTATGGCAATTTCGTTGGCCATGGGTCGTCAGTATAGTACGATATTGTACTTACACGGATATCTCCGATGTCTCTATCTGTTGGCACTGGGTTTAAGAACTGAAACCTCAGATGGTTTGCGTCTGCTGGATTAGCAACATACCATGTGCCGTAAGGTATTCCGCTATCGTTGTATATAGAACCGATTAATGAATTAGGTGTTTTAAAACCTTGAGGTATACCATGATAGCCTAAAATAAAGACATTCCGTTCTCCATCGCTTTCTTGAGCTCGATATCCTGCTCCGCCACGTCTCACAATCCCGAACCATCCCCATTGAAGGCCGCCGAATTGGTACGTGACCACATCATTAACTCGTCTAATTTTGACAAATGAGTCCCCTAATTTTGAAACTGAGTTAAGTGTTCTCCATCCAGTATCCCCTATCAATACCTTCCAACCAGTGTTTCCATTTCCACTCTCTTTAATCCACTTGAGAGCACCGTTGGTAACTGCGGTATCTACATAGGTTGTTCCGATTTCAGCAGCAATACGCCCTTCTGGCGAACCTATACCACGGATTTCATGGCCTACGTTTTCAGGTAGCGGAAGTGTGACATTATTACCCCCGACAATGCCGAGGGTATTTCCTGTCAAGGTCAGCCTTGGTTCAGGCTTTTGGTTCAGTAGCTTCACATCATGACCAACGGCCTGAGCAAATTCCTCTAAATTGCTCATAGCAATCACGCTTTCGCTGCGTTATAGGTTGCGACCAAATCAAGGTTGGCAAACTCGTCAATACGACGACCGAGGTCAGCCAGTTTTTGAACCACTGCGCCTTCAGTATCGCCACTCATTTTAGCGATTTCCGCAGCAATCTCTTTAAGCGTGTCAAGATTTTCAGGCACACCCTCGCCCAGAATATCGTTCTTAACTGCGGTTTTAGCCTGCTCAATCAGTTGTGTGACTGTCGCATTGTCAACTTTTCCATTAAGCAGTTGCTTCAATTCCTTGATGTCAACCCCAACCGCTTGAGCAAATGCCGTTAATTTTGTTGTGTCCATATTTCTACACCTTTCCTAAATTATAGTAAAAGAGCAAGTCAGGGATTTCCTGACACGCTCCACCTTCGCTTGCAGGTCTTTCTGCAAGCTGTTTTTTTACTTCTTTTTCGATGTCTAACTCCTTCAAAGTGTAGATATCTTCCGTAACCAATTCTTTATCTGAGTCTTCAATTTCAATATAAGTATCTCTATCGCTTGGGAAGATATACCCTCCAACCGAGATTTCCACTCGGTATTTTCCGCTTGGTAGAATACTATCTAAATTAAAGTTGACAGAATGGCTAGTGACGGGAGCAGTTGTCTTCCATCTTCGTTGTCCCTTTGTCAGAGTGACAACCGCGTCTTGACCTTCAAACAAGGTCATGACACGGTAATTTTCATCTAACAATTCAAATCCAAAAGTAGAAGACAAGTCCCCTTGCTTAATAAGGTCGCCACCATCAATCCGAGCCAAATTGGTTGTATTAACTCTACGTTTGTTACAACCCATTCTACGCCCCTTTCTAATCATCTATTAAGATGCCTTCTTTGATATCCAATTTCTCAAAATCGCTAAATAAACGATCTATGTAGCCGTTACCTCCTAGAATTTTATAGATTTTATGCATGCTTTCTACTAGTGAGAATTCATCTCTAGAGGTATATCCTCTGTTAATAGCCCGTCGCATATCACGGTCAAGGCGCAACTTCATGGTATTTAGATGCGCCTTATCGTGAATTTTTAATTTTTCTTGCACTTCGTCGATTTTGGAATTGCTATCTTTAGCGGTAGTCTGGACATCTTTAATCTGTTTCTTGACATCGGTTAGTTCCGAGACAATTTTATCTGTTTCTTCTTTGGCTTTTTTCGGCAACCGATAGCTTATCCAAGCAATGATTGTTGGAGTTAGCACTGGCATTACGCTAGTGAAAAAGTGTTCTATTTTTTCAAAGACATCCATAAACACCTCAATTATTGGTTAGGCGCAACTGTTGTAGCAGAAGGTTCTGTTACTGTAGGAGTTACGGTAGCTGTCGTAGAAACTGCAGCTGCTGGTGCGACAGTAGTAGGGGCATTTTGTTCTTGAGGTTCGTACTTCCATGCTGCGCCTATTCCGCCCATTTCAAGACGACCGTTACGGGCAAAGTCACTGACTGGTTCGCCGTTATAAGTAAATTCCTTGTTCAACTGAACCAAGATACGCTTGCCTTCTCCGTCGACTTCAACGTGCGCTGGATCTTCAAGGGTAATCAAGTCATGAGGCATGTAGTGTTTACCAATTTCAGCAAGTGGAATCAACTCTACCAACTCCTTGTAGATAGTTCCATAAGCGATTGTCTTACCTGCTACAGCATTTAAAACGACCGCATGGATAATCTTTCCATAGCGGTCTGTCTCTGTTTTATTGTGCTTAACAGCTTGGTCTGTTGCAGTCTGTTTAGCCTCTGTCTCAGCCAATTTCTGCTCTGCTTCTTGAAGTTTAGCTTGAGTTTCTTGTAATTTAGCTTGTGCTTGCACAATCGCACTTGTTGGGTCTAGCTCAGTACGTAGAATCTCTTTGACTGCTTCAATGAGTGTTTCATCCGTATCACCCAAGCGGTCACCCTCTAGCTTACGAGTGAAAAAAGTAAACGGCTTGTCACATTGAATAGAGACTTCCGTCTTGCCAACTCTAAAAAATTTATTTACTAATACAAATTCCATGTTAATTTTTTCCTATCTAATATAAATATCTATTGTTCCAGAACGATATCGTTTTACAAAATTTGAAGCTTCTTGGTCGCTGTCGAACTGGATATGTAATTTTTTATCTGCAATGTAATTGTTTTCACCTGAGTATCTTGTGTTTATATAAACTCGATTCGCATAGAAGACCTCTGTGTCATAATTACTATAATTAATAAGTTTAAGTTTTCTGTCTTCACTATCGAAACTACTTGCTAAACTTATGAAATTTCCATCTACAGCAACCGTATTAGATGAATATGAATAAATAGTTGCGTGTTTTAAATTACTAAAACGTTTTAAAAATCGCCATTTTTGCCACACCAACTTACTTCCGACATATCGTTCTATAATCTCATGTCCTCCGACATAGATTCCTTCTCTTGTAGCCATAATACCACCTACTCATACACATCATAGATTGTGTTCGAGTCTTTCGTGCTAATCGCATTATATTGTGCCTTTGACCCGTACCAATACTTCATTTGCTGATTCCCATTTTGGTTAATCAGCTTGTGTGCAACTACTTCAGACGGTGTACTTGGAATCCCAAGCGCTGACCTATTTACTCGCAAAACACCCGAACTATCGACTGTAATCGTTGAGTTATCAGGCCTGACAACTCCGTTTGAACCAGCTGTTGCTGTTGCAGGAGTTGGACTCACTCCGTTTTTAAAAGTTTGCACAGACACTTTTTTCAACCCACGGCCATCATGAATCATGATGTTGTCTGAGTTGTTGACCTGATATGTTTGTGGCAAGTCAGTTACTTTTCGTGTCTGTGTGCTAATTACTGCCATATTATACCTCCATTCTATATTTCCAATCCGCGACAATCACATGACCGTTTTCATCAGCAAGTAAGGTATGTTCTGTACCGTCTTCCGTACGAATTGGAGCAGTAAAGTCATTCTGTAAGAACATGTACTCGATAGCATTTAGTCTATCTTCGTGCTCCTGGAACTCACGCTTTAACGCCTCTACTGACTCATAGCTTGCTTGTCTTACGTTGTCTACGTTTCCCAAACCTACCTGTGTCTTTGTCACTCCATGCGGATTGTTACGATTAGTTGCGTGATTGTTAAAATCTTGCTTACTTGCTTGCTCAACATTCGTGACATTCCCTAGCCCCACTTGCTGCTTAGTGACATTGTGTGGATTGTTTTGGTTTTGAATGTGAGCAGTAAGGTCTGCTTGATTCGCTTTATTTGTAGTTTGGTTGCCGATAATCGCTTCAAGACCATCGATGTCTGAAACCTTGTGACGATGGGTGGCATCAGCTTTCCCATTCCAGCGTGTCCGTTCTTGGTCAGAAACGTGACGGGCAGTATCTCCAATATGATTATCAATATTGGTTTGTAGTTTTCTTTCTGTTTCTTTCAATTCAGGGACAGTTGCATAAACCAAGTCAGTCGCATTATACTGAATGGTAATCTGGCTATTCTTACTAATAGTCGTGTTGAAATCATAGTCTCGATATACATAAGCAGACGTTTTGGGAGGAATCACATCTCCCTGCTCTGCCCAGGTATACATATACATGAACTCTTCATGATTTCCACGTTTTGCAAAAACACCAATTTCATTCACAATTATTTCACGGTCAATCTGTGAATTATCAAACCGTGCTGTAAGACGAATAGTATCAGCTGCATCAGTCGATAAAGACTGTGCCACTTGCAAAGAATGAACTACTTGTACGATATTGTTTTTCTTGCCAATGTCCGTCCGATGCCGTCCGCTACCCAAAGCTATGCGAGTAAAGACCAGTGGTTCTCTATTTTGAATTGCTAGGGCCGTTTCGCTGATTGCTTTATCGGTCACAATGGGTTGGATAAAATATCCCATTTATTTCCTCCTATTCAAATCGAACCGAACGAATGTCTCTGAATGTGTGAGCACCAACATAAATCGCGTTCATCATTGGCGCTTCAACCGAGAATTGGATTCCTAAATGAGCAGGAATCAATTCACGCACATACTTTAAAAAACGGTTCAAATATCCAGTCGGTAGTTCTCCTAAAAATCGGATATGTACCGCTGAACCCTTGACCGTTACTAAGTTATTGACATTCGTGAAGCTCTTTGTAATTTTTTGTAAGCTCACTGAGTTAATTTTGATTTTGGAAGAAATTAAAGTGATTAGATACCGCCTTCGTTCTTCCAAGTCTGTTGTTTTCGGCTTTACCTGAAGGGCCTTTTCCCAACGTGTAATCCAGTCTTCCGTCGCTTCTGGCAACAACATCAACTGTCTGGTATCAAAGATTAAGTCTGTAATCAATTCCAGCTCTGGAATCTCGGTTTCAAACAAATCATTGATGGTTGGATCTAAGACCTCTGACAAAGCCGATAACATACGATATCTAACTTGTGACATTGATGGTTACCTCCGCTAGTTTAGGAAGCATGTTCGTAGAAAGCTCAATACTTTGTTCCCTATCATTCAACAAAATACGGTCCACATCTCGAACCCCATTGATTCTGTCAATGATTGTGGCAACTTTATAATTTCGAACCTCTTTCTCTTCAAATGCTTCTTCACGTAAGTATTTAATGAGTTGAACTTTCGCCTCGTTCTTGATTGTTTCAACATCTACATCTTCATCAATCTTGATAGTTGCAGTAATACGAACGTTATAGCCACTTACAGACTGAACTGTCACGTATGCTCCGATTGGAGCCACACCTAGCCCATGGCCACTTGGTTCAGGATCCAAGTAATTCTTGAATCTCTTTACCAGCTCTGGACTTGCTTCATTACCGTCAGCATCCGTAATAGATACACGTACCGTGTTTTCTCCCTTCCAAAGCGGTTCAATAAGTGCTGAACCAACACCAACGAACTCACTTGCCCATTTCTTGTATTGGGCAATGTTCCCGTTTAAAGTCGGTGTTTTCAGATACTCAATGGTCCGTTTGCGGAGTTGTTTATCTGTCTCTTCGTCTTCTCCTACGACGATAACAGAGCCGATTTCTGCCCCTTTAAAGTCGCTCAACACATCAATATTGATGAGTTGCCCTCTTACATAGTTGGGAGCATTTCCAACTTGTTCAGCTACTACACTATACTCAAATCCAGAGCGACGTTCTAAGACACGGAAGTTATACTCACTATTAACCACACTGAAACGAGTTCCAAGCGGGATTTCCTGCTTGAATTGAACCAATCGAACTGATGCCGTAGCTGGCAAGCGTTCAACTCCGAACTGCCTACATAAACGAGTTAAGAAGATTCCTGTACTCGTATCCAAAAAGTTGACTTCCTCATACGATTTTAAGACCGTATACTGAATGGCGACTTCTCGAGCCGCAGGCGCAACTAGATTGTACAAGACAGATCCTTGTCTTTTGTCATACTTATCATCAAACAAGGCCAGCATATCCTCTAAAATTTCTGGATATGTTTTTACCTTTATCATCGTTTCACCTCCAAATCCATCTCAAATGTTCCAAAATCACTATCAACCATGAACTGCACATAAAACTCATCTTTCTTTACCTTAGTAGAAAAAGAGTGAACCTCATGAATCCTGTCATCTTCATACAAGGCTTCTTTTATGCGTCGTGCAATATCCATCTGGGCATAATCCATATCCCCACCAAATAAAGCATCTAACTCTACACCGTATCGATGGTCATAAATCGTATAGATGAACCGTTCAGTTGTCAGCATGCGTCTGATTGATTGCTTCAGAGCATGAATGCCATCTGTTTCTAGCAAGATATTGGTTTCATCTAGTGTTAAGCTAGGCTGTTTCTTAGCTTCAACAACATTTTTAGCGATGTTTAAAAAGTTTGTTTTAGGAGTACTCATTCATCAGAACCCCCTTTCACTTTGCGCTTGTAGTGGAATATCTTCTTGTACAAGACATAATAAAACCCTCCACCATCTTGTCTGATGAGATGAAGGGTTTGACCTACATACTCAGGATCTAATGCCTCATCCGTCCATGTGACAGCAAGCATGGAATCATCCAAAATCAACTCATTGGTCAATTGGATTTTGAGTGGAGAAACCGATAAAACTACACCAGTCGTTATCTTTGCGAACTGGCGATTTTCAATGAAATTACTAATCAATTTCTTTAGATTTTCTATTACTTCCATCTACTCACTTCCTGCCATGAATAATTTAATTTCCATCGTGTGCTTTTCTGCACTGAAAGAATGAGTTGCCTCTTCAATGACATACCATCCCTTCTTCTCAATATCCTTAACATCCACATAGACTGCATGGCCTGCTAAAAAGTCAATACTTCCAATATCAGCTTTTAGACTGAAAGTTTCTTTGGGGCGGTTTTTCATCTTCAAGAGCATTTCGCCCCATTGCTTGATTTGTCCCTCAGTTGCTTTCTCATCCACTTTTTTCATGTACTGGAGTTTTCCCCAAGCGCCGATGTTGTAGCTGTCCTGATAGATGTAGACCTCTCTCTTCTTGGTCTCTTTGTTCTCTTGTATCAAGCGGACAATATTAGCACTATCTTCAATCGAACCTTCAAACTCAAAGCTAGACATAAAGGATTCATTTCCGATAATGTACTGGATTGGTAAGTTTTTCGGAGTCGTTAGCGTCAACTCTCCGAACTTGTCATACAAAACCAGCAATTCTCCACTTTGTACCAAGGTCTCATCCATGGCCTCTTGGATAATATCCAAAGCCTTCTTATCCTCCTTTAATTGAGGGGATAAGGTCACGGCTGGGGCTTTTAGTTCCCCAATCTTCAAATCAAAATCTCCTGCGATTGCTGAGACAATTTGATTGACGTTTTTGTCCTTAGCAACAAAGTTGATATTGCGTAGTAAGTACTTTATCTGGTCATGGAAGGTCAAGGTTGTTTTGGTATCTTTTTCGTACTTGATTTTCGTCAAATAACCAAAGAATACCTCTTTATCATCTAGCTTAAAAGCGAGCGGAGAACCATATTCAAAGGCTACTTTTGTAGAGTTGTACAAGGTAATCTCCACGCTCCAAGCCGACCCTTTTCTAGTTGTCTTGAATTCGACTTTTTCAGACACAGTCGCTAAATCCCATGTATCTCCAGTTTTATTGTTCTGATAGAATAATTGCATCATGGTATCACAAACTCCTGTCCAGGATAAATCCAATGAGGGTCTTTAATTTTGTCTTTATTGGCTTCGTAAATTTCAGTATATCGGCTGCCATCTCCGTAAAATGTCTGAGCAATTCCCCAAAGAGTATCGCCACTCACAACCGTATGGCTTTTTTGAGCAGGTTTCTCAGTCGTAGGGCTACGTTCTTCAGTAGCTTTTACCTGAGGTTTCTTTTTAGTGGCCTCGAGTGCTTTTTTGTCTTTGATAGTAACCTTCCGTGGTTTATGAGACCGATATTGTAAGAACTTAATCTTATATATCAGGTCATTTTCATATCCTGTCTTGGTAGAGACATCGAACTGTTCCACTAAAAATTTCCCGTTAATAGCAGAACCAAAAGCACCCCCAATCATGACTTGAATAGGAGTGCCTTCCGTCTTAAATTTACGAATAGATGATACAAAGGATTCTGGAGAAACACGGCTATTCCGTTGGTAGTTTCCATCGTATCTTCCACTAGGAATAAAGGATTCAAACTCAATCGATTGAAGCTCTGGATTTCCGACGAGCGGAACGTTACCAGTATCGATGATAGCGACTGTCTCAATTCCTTGTTTGTCCTCCAGTTTGATTTCTTCTGGATTCACTGGCAATTTAATGCCTTCAATAAATATAAACATCTGCTACCTCCTTCCTAGTAAGCCATGAGGCCATCAGCGCCATTATTCAAAGCGTCTACAATCGTTGCATTCAAATCATCCAATACGTTGGCATACTGGCCAGCGTTGTTAATGGAGTCAATGTTGGTGACAATCTCTGGTTTCAAGGTAATAAAATTCTGTTGCCACTTCATGGTCGCAACATCCTTAATTAACTTGATGTATTCATCGTCCAGTTTGATTTCGTCTTCAATCTTGCCGACTTTGTCTAATTTACCACCTGTAGGATTGTGACCACCGCCTTGTCCTCCGTCGCCTTGTCCAGGGACTGAACTTGCTGGGCTTAGTTCGTAAGGTGTCTTTCCTTGGTCACCCAAGAAATTGTTTCCTGCACCGTTAGCATCTCCAGCTCCTTTGAAGAAACCACCGACAGCTTTATCGATACCTTGACCGATTTCATACCCTTTATTAAAGGCACCCATTCGGTCCCCAAGTTCAAGATAACCAAGTTGTGGAGTGTCAAGGTGCGGAGTTTCTAAACTAGCTTTGTGTTGTTTGAGACCATCTGCCAAGTGCAGACCTTCAAAGGTTTTTTTAACTGGTTTCTGCATGCTATCAATCGCACCAGCTACATCTCCTGCGAAATTAGTTCTACCAAGCGAAACCGAACCAACTGCACTGATATTCAACCCAAGACCATTCAAGAAGCCAATCATGCTATTAAATCCGCTAAGAACAGAGTTAATCATCCCTTCAACCGAACTAATAACACTATTGACCATGCTATCTACGAATCCTGCAATAGCAACAGCCATATCACGGCCACCTTGAGCAATATCATACCAAGCACTTTGAACTTGGAAAGACATCTCGTTCCATAAGTTAACAGCACCAGTAACAAACCAGTCGATAAAGTCTAAAATACCTATCAAAATAGTTAAGATAGCCTGATAGAGAAACATCCAGAATGCTATTGCGGTATTCACATACCAAAAGACGCCTTGTAGCATCATATTAATCACCCAGATAGCTGCATTGGCAATACTAAGAAGTATATTCCAAATGGTCATTCCTAAGTAAAATATAGCCCCTATAATGATTCCTGTAGCTGATACGGCTGCACCAGTAAGATTGTTAAACCATGCAACTAAGGCATAAAAGAGACCAATAAGGATAATGACTGCCATCACAATCAACATGATTGGGTTCATTGCCATAACTGCATTCAAACCAGCCATTGCTGTTTTAGCCACGTTGGTAGCAATACTAAATAGTTTAGTGGCGATTTCCGCTGCATTCATCGCAACTACATAAGTCCCTATAGCGAATGCCACAGCAATAATAATCGGTTGAATGACAGACCAGTTATCGATGACAAACTGAGCAATCGGAGCTAACATACTCCAAACAGCCCCAATCATATCCATAGCAAAGATAGCCGCTTGGACGACATATTGAAGCACCGTGGCTACAATTTGGGCAAATTGTTGGAAGGCTGACGAGTTCACTATCTGATTAATCTTAATCGATATTGGCTCAAGCGCCTTTGTCACAAAGTTCAGGAAGTTCTGCCATGCCCTGCCCCATGTCATTGGCATGTTGCGGAATTGTTGATCAATCGCTTCGCTTGCTTCCAGCATGGCAGTTTTGACAATGTCGGCCGTAATCTTCCCGTCTGCTCCAAGTTTCTTAACCTCGCCACGGCTAACGCCTAACTTGTTTGCGATGGCTTGGATTAAGGCTGGTGAAGTTTCAGCTAGAGAACGTAACTCATCACCCTGCAACTTACCACTAGCCATCGCCTGATTAAGCTGAAGCATGGCATTTTTTTGCTCTTCAATGCTTGCTCCACCGACTACAAAGGATTTATTCATGGTTTCCAAAAAGGCAATTGTTTCGCCGTTGTTTTGGAAAACATCGCCGGCCTGCATTCTCATCTTAGCGACACCGTTCGCCATGGTTGTATAGGCTGAACCTGTACGCTGTGCGGATGTATAGATAGACTTTTGCAGTTCCTCTGTCGTCTGCGTACCGTCACGGATCATATCTAAACGGGCATGCATATTAGCATACTCGTCTGACATATCTATAGCTTTTTTTGCAACTACCCCAGCTAGGGCGATGGCAGCGCCAACTAAAGCGCCTTTCATCATTCCTTTTGCAGAATTGAACTTACCAAGTTTTTTAGAAGCAGTATTAGAAGCATTCCCTAAATCTCGTAGAGCCAGTTCTTCTTTTTTGAGTCCTGCAGCTGCTAGCGTTGCACTGCTTATAAATCTACCGTTGATATCAATGACTCGCCCAGCTTTATTGACAAAATATTGGCCAGAATCACCTGCTTTTTTCATAGCGGATTCTTGAGCCTTCATGGCTTTATCTATGCCAGAACCTGCATTTTTGACACGTTCCATAGTCGCATAGATTTTATTTAAAGTGCCTGTGACTCTATCGGTCAAAGACATGGTTGTTTGTATATTTGCCAATAGAATCACCTCACTTCTTCATTCTTTTACGTTGTTTCGCCTCTTCGTGCATGACTGCAGCAAAAAAGGCCTTTTCTTCTACATCCATATTCACGAATTCACTAGGTCGAATGTAATAGTTTACGAGGGCGAAGTAGGCAAGTTGTGCCTCCGCGTCCTCTTTTATTAGTTTTTTGCCTCGTCAACCTTGTCTTGGAATGTCTGGTTGATACCGCTGAGTTCGGTCACAGCTTCCAAAATCAAGGCGCTTTCGCCCCAATTAAACATAGTACCGAATAACTCAGAAGCTCCCATTGTTCCATAAGAATCTTGCAATTCTTTATCGTTAAGATCAGGAACCACGATAGACGCAATACAGATTTCACGGTTATATTTAACACCGTCAAAAATACGCTCTTGGCGTCCGTTACGACCAGGCTTATTGACAAAGCAACGGTCATTGATTAAGTCCGCTTCACGAGCGCTCAACACTCGAATTTTAACCGGTTCCTCAAAAGAAGGAAGCAAGACATCCTTAGTCTCTTCCCCTTTTTTGTTTTGTTTCAAAAACGCTTGTAATCCACTCACCACTATTTCCTCCTTGTGTTAGTATGTAATTTCTTGGAATTCTGATAAGATATCAAAATCTTGGAATGTGAAGTCCGTTTCTTCGTCAATAACTTCATCCGCTGATCCATCTAGTTTAAAGATAAGTGATTCTTTGAACAGAACACCTTTCAAAACAATGGTATAACGACCTGCACGAGATGTGCGGTCTTCGTTGGTACACTTAATATCGATACGAGGCAACAAGCCGTTTTTAACGTATTCCAAAGCCATCTTCTTCAATTCAGGACGATGGTAATACATCTTCACAGTTCCTGTACCTTCTGCACCGACAATCTTACCACCCTTCATACGAGAGTTCAGAGGGGTAACATCAGCTTTTGTGTATTCAATTTTAGCTTCTAGAGAGATAAGCTCTGCTAGTTCGTACTGCTTGTCATTGATTGTAAAGAAGACCGTTCCTTCCTTAGCTGACAAAGCATCTAATTGGTTCATAATAGCCATTAGCTAGTTTCTCCTTTCTTAATCACAAATAACCGTCATGTACAAGATTTCCATAGCATCTGTCAAGACAACTGGCAAGTTAACCACAACGGATTCTTTGGTGATACCTTGTGAAATTTCAATATCTTTCGCTTTATACTCCAAAGCCTGCTTTTGAGCAAGTGGGTCAAGAACCATTGTGATGATCCGTTGTTTAAACAACTCACGACCATTCACGTTGTTTGGTACTTTACCGATGAAGTAGTTCTCAAAGATATACTTGACATTGGTGTTGATATTATCCATGGTGCGGACAAGTTTGTTTTTACCAAAAATACGACTATGTTCTGCCGTATAGCTAGTAAATGAGTTCACATCTGACAGGATAATCACTTTTTCATTTCGATAGGCAAAAATAAGCTGACCTCTATTGATGAGCTTTTCAGCCTCTGCTTCGTTCTTACGCTCACAGTCGATAGCACCTGGATAAGACTTGAATGTATTGGATTGCAAGCCAGCGCCTGCATACTTACCAGCTACGAAGTATACACAGTCCTTAGCGCCTAGTTTCGTACCGTCACTTAATGTAACCCCGTTACCGACTGATACAACACCTTCGTCGTCAGCGTCCGCATAGTCATTCAATACTGCAATGACTGAACGACCAGCGTTTCGCCATTTTTTGATATGAGCCGTAACAAGTGCTTTTGTTGCACTTTCATCTGTACCCAAAGCCAAGACTCGGAAATCTTGAGTATCGAGTGCATTTAGGAAATCTTCAACCTCTGAATTGGTTGTAGCTCCATCGGTACCACCTTCAAGCAAGATTGTTTTATCTTCTGTTGTTAAAGTGCCCGTTACATTCACATAGTCATTCTTAAATGGCAAGGCTGTGATGATTTGTTTATCAACTTCTTTCCCAAAGAAAACAGTTGTCACTTCAAAGCCAGTCTCAACTTGTTTCTTGAAGATAACATGAATATGGTTACCAGCCAATCCTTTGTATTTAGCTGTAACGACCATATCGTTTTCCGTTTTCGTTGCCTGTACCCCAGTGTTGTTCACACCATTGTAGACAAGGACCTTACCAGTTCCTTTCAAAGCTTCACGAATCGGAAGGAGTTCATCAATCGGTTTACCAAATAGGCGACGGAAGTTGCTTGTACCATCAACAAGCGTGAAAGCACCAGGTTCTCCCCAAGATCCAGCAATCATAACTGCTGCAATCGTATTGTCTTCCAAAGGAATAATCACATCATCTCTTGATACGAAATTGATGTAGGCCTTTGGAACTCGTTTATTTTGTACTGTCCATTGTGCCATTAGTTAGCCACACCCTTTCTCCAGTCTTCTAAAATGCGTCTTACTTCTGCTAGCGAGTATGACTGGTCATCTTCCAGCAAAATGTTTAACAAAGTTGCATCATCTTCAAAATATTTGAGTAGTGCCTCTTTGCCAAATTTATCTTCAGTGGTTGGTACCACTGGTTCGGTTACATATCCTACTTCTTCATTCGTTTCCATGAGAAGTTTCACCTATCCTTTCTAATATTTGCATTGTCGGTTCTTCTTCAACCCATCGAACGTATCGAGTGATTGTAAATGTGCATATCAAGTCATTCGCATTGTATTCCACCTTCAAATCATTAATAGGGTACTTATCCCCTAAATAACGAAAGGAGGGTGAATTAAACACCATTTCAATCTCTTCAAACTTCTGGTATAAGTCTGTTGTTTTTTCGGTGTAGTAATGCAGCAAGACAATAAAAACCTGCTTATCGTTTTGGTTTGCCAACCGCTTCCGAGTCACAGGCTTCACATCTACAATAAAACAAGGTGTTTTCAATCCTTGCTGGATTTGTTCATCATACACCTTGCACCCAAACACATCTTTGAGTTGCTTGATGACGAGTGGTCTAATACTATAATCCACCTAGTTCCTCCTTTAGCCTCTCTTCGATTTGTTGCGTAATTTGTGGGATTTTTTGTTTAATCTGTTCTTCTGTCAGCCTCATCATGAAGCGCCCTTCTACCCAAGGATTGACCAAACGCTTACCAATTGCAGGGACATAACGCCCTACTTGTTGACGGTGTCCACTTTCGACGAAAGAAGCATACTCCATAGGGTTGAATGCGATAACTTCGTACACGTTCCCGTTTTTGGTCACTTCCATCTTCCAGGATTGATTGAGTTTACCTGTTAGGCCCTTTGGTGTTCGTTCCTTAACCTCTCTCAAAAAGGCTAGGCCGATATCTTTAGCAGCCTGCATAAACTCAGAGTCAATGATTGCCTGAGCTCTTTCAAGTCGTTTCAAAAACTCTTGAACATCACTATCATCATAGCCACTCATGCCGTCTCACCACAATTTCCTGATGTGTGACATAAACCATTGGATCTTCACTGGTCATGTACTGAACACCATCCACAATAAATTTACTACCAGCCTTGATAGTAAATTTAGGCGAACAGAAAATTTTGTGTTCCGTCTTGAGTTGGTGTGCTTCGTTCTGCTCTGTATTCACTAAGTTACGAACAGATACACGGCAAGGAACCTTCTTGTGGATTTCTTTGAATTCTACAAAATCAGCTCCGTTGGGCTTCGTCCCCTCGACAGTAGCAAACACATCCATCTTTTTATCATAGGTCCATTCAATACTTGGCGTTGCCCGAGATAGGACATCATTGATATTCATCCTACCACCTCAACTTTCTGAACCGCTGTAACTGGCTAGTAAAGTCCAGCAATACACTTTCGGCACGTCTGGCAAGGTCTGACTTAGCCAATTCGACACGAGTATCTCCAACAGAAATATTCTTGCCTTGAACAGCTTGGTCAGGATTACAAACAACATAAACCATCTGAATAGCCACAAATCGCAACTCTAAAGGAAAATCCTCACGATTGCAGTAATTAAGAATGTTCTGCATGACTTCATCGACCACTAACTCTTCTAGATAGCATGAATAACGTTGTTCATACAAGTCAATCAAGGCTTGTCTAGCATCTTCATTATGCTTTTGAATCTCTTCCGATGTTCTCTTCTCCATCAGCAGAACCTCTCTTTCTACTTATCGTCCTTAGCGGATTTCTTAGCTAATTTATCAAGCTCTGCTAGAGCATTATCACGTTCAGCTAAAGCTTGGTCACGTTCAGCAACTACTGCTTTGTACTCCTGAATAGTGTAAGTACGTCCGTTAGTCGCTGGCTCTACGACTACATACTCACCATCTTTGATTTCAACCACATCGTAACCATCTTCAAGGAAGGTTACTTTTTCTAGTTCATCAATATCTAGCACACGATTGTCTTTTTTTACTGTTAACATTTTCTATCCTCCTTCTTTAAGGTGCGACGACAAAGGCTAGACCTTCATGTTTAGTCTGGAATAGCAATACATCATCGTAAGATTGTTCGTAGTACAAGTAGTTACCGCTTGAAGACGCGCTTGGTGCGTCAAGTCCTACAAATTCATATTTTTGTGGCGCTGCTATACATGGAATATGAATCAAGAAGAAATGGATTTGTTTAGCAGTTGGGTCAACCTTAGCTCCATTTGTGAAGTTGTACAAGGTCTTCATACGGTCAGATGGAATAGATGGCTCAATCGTCACATCGTCCAAACGACCAATAGAACGGTCAATAACTGTACCTTGTCCGTGGATATTGACTGTACGGCCAAATTGCTTGATGTTCTTGATCATGCGTCTAACTGCTGGTGTACAAAAAATAACACGACCTTCTGCTGGTACTCCAGCTTCGTCCATTTGTTCCATCAACTCATCGAATGTTGCGAGGAAGTTCTCCTCAGTCAAATTCAATGACTTAATTTGTTTACTTTCTGTATCAAGTGCTTTCTTACGAGAGAATAATTTAGATACCATGAATTTATCCATTTCTGGAACTTTTTCAGTATCGTTGAATGTTTTAGTGATGTTGGCAATGGAAGTAACATAGTTAGTTTCATCAACATCTGATGGGTCTACTAGTGTTGACCAGTAACGCTCATTAGTCAATGTGTATGTTTCCCATTGATTTTCATAGTTAGCGTCGATATTCGTAATCGTGCGACGTGTACGGTCCTTGCGTCCTTCCTTAATCAAAAGACGTGGTACTTTCACTTCTTTAGCTCCTGTGAACTTCAAAAGTTTGTTTGATGGAGAGTTCCAAAGTTTGTTAGTGAATAACAATCCGTTTTCACTGTAGCGTGTTTGCAAACCTTGTTGGTAAGATTCTGCATAGTTCAATGTTGCTGGCATATCTGTTCCTCTTTTCTATTTTTGATTATAAATCCGACGTAAACGCATTAATCATCTGCGTTGTCAGGTCGTTAGCAACTGTTTCTTCTTGTGTTGTCCCTTGTGGTTTAGCACCAGCTATATGTGGTTCTACAGCCTTTTCTGGAGCAAACAAAAAGCCTTTAGATTCCTTCAAAGCTGTCAACTGTTCATCTAATCCAGTCACCGCTCCGTTGTCACCTAATCCCAATTTAGACTTATCTAGTAGACTAGACACGATTCCAGCGTCATGAACCTTACCGCTCAAGTGCATTTCAATAGCATGATCTAGTTGCATTGTCTTGAGTTGTTGTTCATGTTCCTTCTGTTGTGTCTTGTACTTGCTGTCCAAGTCTGAGTATTTTTGTTGTAGTTCGGCATTGCCCTCAGCGTCTTTCTTGAGCTGTTTCATGTCCTTATCACGCTCTCTCAACTGGTCTTGCAAGCCCTTGGCATTATCTTCTGCAGCAGACACCTTTGCTTGTAGGTCCTGTGTTGATTTCCCGTGTTCGGTCATAACTGCTTCAACTTGTTCTTCAGTCAATCCTAACTGTTCCAAAAATTTACGATTCATTTCTTTTCCTCCTGTACGTTTGTTTAACGTGGCAACGACCACGACATCTTGGTAAAGTAAAAAAGCCTTTTAACGCCATGCCCAGGGCGATTGTTTATAATCTTTCCTAGTTGTATAATAGACAAAAGGAGGTGAGATTATGAAAAAATCTGAATTGGAAACTTTAATTTCTAACAAAAGCCAAGAAATCTTCAATCAAATGGCTAAAGAAATAAAAGAAAATTATATTGATAATCCTGATAAGTCAAAATCCGATGAATTTACTTATCTCCAGCTAGGTTATCCAATTGAAGTTTCCAAACGTCTAATATATAGCGTATTGTCAGAAGTTCTTACTATCGATTAGTTCATTAATTGAATTATGTAAGTCTCTGATTTTTCGCTGTTCTTCTATGTGTAGCACTAGCTTTGTTGTAATGACGCTTACAGCAATTGTTAGTGCTATTTTTGTATACATCCTCAAAGTAATACCTCCAATATATAAATTTAACCGTACGGGATTCCATACGGTTAGAGCATAAGAAAACCGCCTCGATTTCGATGCGGTTAGGTTATTTATTTTTCAATTGTTTCAGTTTCTTTCTGCATTCAATTCCGACTTTTAGAGTTGAAATGACTTCAAATAATTTAATTATTACGAACAAAATTAATGCAAAAAATATAATCCAACCAAATAAAATTGATACCCAATCCCAAATAAACATGTCTTTACTCCTCTACTTTTTCGTATGTTTCTTTAAAGATGTCAGGTTTGCATGGATAAAATTCACCTTGCACACCTTTGATGATATAATCCCCTTCTGTCGCAATCATCAATCCTTCAAGCGTTTCGATTTTTAAAAGAGGATTTTTTAAGTCTGCGTAATCAATCCGTACTGGATCTAATCCAAAATCGCATAGCTCATCTATAGCTTCTTCCGTATCTGTAAACTGTACAGCCTCAATGACTACTGGCTTTTTACGATATTTCATTTCTCGCTCCTTTCTAAACATAAGAAAAGCACTTAGATTTCTCTAGGTGCTTAATAATATAATTGCAACAATGTGTCAAAATCATCTTCGAAAACATTTTGACTATTTTGTTTTATTTGGTCGATGATTTTATTTTTTGTATCTCTATCCAAAGGTAGTGTTTCGAAGGCCTCTTCTTTTACCAAGAATTCACCATTTTCTCCCTGGAATTCTTTTGTAATTTTTCTAATATGACTCTCGAAATCGATAGATTGAAGTTCTTCGTCATTGATGTTATCTTCAATCGCATTCAGCAACAAACTAATTGAAATTTTAATCATCTTTAAGCACCCCTAACTTACTGCGGTTATAAACAACTGTATACAACCCATCATTATGCATTGCTTTATAACCATCGTAACCATGCAGGACGGCAAAAACATCTGCATTAGAGTCATTTATTCCTATTTGACTCATCAAAAAATAGTAATATTCATATAATTCATTATCATCGTCTAAATTTTTCAACCAAGTATGCTTTTCTTTTTTATAAAGTTCGTCAGTTAAAAATTTAAAATCGGAATGGTCGTAAAAAGCTTTTATTAGTAGTGGATTTGGTCCTTTATTAGCATATCTCTCAGCAACAAAACGACTTCCGAAATACAAACCACGCCCATGGGCAGATTTCACTCTACCGCTTAGGTCTAGTTTTCCGTTTCTGAAATTATCCTTTAAGTTTTTTGACTTTATTTCTCCAGATTTGCTATCACTTACACCACGGTATATGGTCTCTAATCCAACAATATCGTTGTCATTAAGAATATTCGGTTTCCTATCATAGCCAACCCGTTTATATAAAAATCTTATAAATTTAGACTTCTCATCATCATACGGTTTGGAACGATCTGTCAATTTTTTATTTGCGAATAATTCTAAAATATTTTTACCAGTTTCTTTTTCGTACTCTTCCGAAACTGCCTTCAATCTTTTAGATATGTTTAATATTCTTTCTTTGTCACCTATATTATCCTCCGTTAATGGGTAAAAGTCAAATTTTTTTATATTTCCCTTTGATTTCTCGACGTTCTCCTTTTCCCCGTCTTTCGCAAACAGTTTTTCTTTAATCGCTTCCCCTTCACGCTCCCAACCTGCAAAGATTTCGTCCAGAGAACGTTTCTCTTTTGCCATTTTTACAGGGGCGTTATTTAGTAATATGTCGAGATATGGACTAATCTGTTCAGCTTCTTCGGTTCTTTCGGTCTTATCAGTCTTGCCTTTCTTATCGGACCTGACTGCAGGCCTGATAGTAGAACGGCAACGAACATGAAAAGGCGGTGCGGTTCGTCCTGGTTTATATTCTTTAACAGAATAAACCTTATGATTTTCTGACTGACAAATCTCACTTGTACGACTGTCTAAGACCGCTACAATTTCGTAGTGGTCACCGCCCAACTCCTTGATAGTATCCAGCGTCGCAAGGTTATTGTAAAAGGTCGTCTCAGTTCTGACAAGCGTATCAGCTCGATGATAGGCGACCCCTGTACGCTCAGAAAGAGCCCTAGCCATTCTATCAATAGACCAGCCGCCTGTCAGACCTTTATTCAAGACATCACTAATTGCTTTATAAGTCGCCTCCTCATGTCCCCACACATTTGTTGAGAATGTTTTACCACTCCAGTTACTCCCCATCTTATGCTTAACTGCATCTACACCTAATATTGGTTTCTCTATGATTCCGAAGTGTGCCAAGTTCTTAGCTTGATGGATTTTACCTTTGATGTAGACATCGCTCAGAGCTTCTGTGACCTTGTCATGTATACCGTCTGGCTTTCCATATAGTTCAGCTGTTAGGCGCTCAATTTCAGCAAGTAAAGCCTCCTTGCGACTAATACGATGGCGATAGCTCAAGGCGTCCAACAAAGGTGTCGGTGTGTCAGGATTTAAAGCCATCTCACGGAATCTTTCAAGAGTTACGTGCTTAAACTCTCTACGCTCTTTATCTGTCAGATATTGCTTGGCCTCTGCGTGAGTCATTTTATTATCAACTGCATATCTGGCATAGAACTTCTCGATCTCAGAAACCAGCTGGTGTTTATAGTCAGCTAAGGATTGGCCAATCTGGGCCATATACCTATCAGCAACTATCTGAGCGTTTTGTTCCTGTTGTAAAGCACGCTCAATCCAGTACTCATCTATCTTTTTCTTTTCCTTGGTCGTCATGGTCATCCTCTACCTTTTTGAAATTAGTTTCAGAGTATGGATCTTGCCCTTGTTCCTGTTGTTCTTTCAATCGTTCCTCAACCTCTGGTTGATACCATGGATGTTGTTCACGAACACTTAGGTCGTCTAAGATACCGATTGAGTTTACACAATCTTGAATAGCTTCAGACTCATTTGAAATGATGTCACGGTTAAAAACATAAGTAAATTTAGATGCGTCAAACGCTACTCCTTTGTTAGCTGCATACTGTTCTACAAACCAAAGGAATTGCTTGATACCTTTTTGGAACTCATTTTCTAGCTCGTTACAGTCCAAATCAAGGTCTGTATAGCGCCATTTAAGAGCCTGACCGCTTGCATTACCTAGATTATCATCTTGGGTATCAATGCCTCGTGCAGCCTCATATAAGAACTTACGAGAGCGTTCAATATCTGCTTCAACTCCGCTAGTATCATTGTCTGCTTGCAGGGTATCTACACCACCATCACTAGAAACCTTGATAGAGCGGAACTTATTCAGATTATTCATGAACTCGCCCAAGTCTGCACCCTGATAGTTTTTCAAAACATAAATCAACTTCGGCATATCTGCCAACATATCAGCGTTAGTAGACATTTGAAGTTGAATATTATCAATCAAAGACTTAGTTTGGACTAAAAGACCGTCCTCATACTCATTGTAGCGGAATGGAATCAGAGGTACTTTCTCCCAAGTATAAGGAATCCGTGTACCGTCTGCATTGACATAATAAAAATTCCCCTTAGTCTCCTTGGATAGTGGGTTGAGTTCCAGGTGTGAACCTGTCCAGATATAATCTGTAATTCCTTGTTCATCGTAGTATTCTACAAAGGTTTTAGTCTTCTTCACTCCGCTTTCGTATACTGCTTGTTTGTAGACACGTACAAAGGCAGATAGTTCCAAATGACGCTCGTCTTTCCAAAAAGGGATAATCTGTTCACTTGGGATTTTAAACAAGCGTAGACGGCCGTTCTCATCGTAATAAGGCAAGCCATAAGCTATCCCTTTCATCACTGCTTCCTTACCGAGTGACTTAATCGTAGATAAAAGGTCCTCGTCAAACACACTATCTAAAAAGTCTTGCGACTTTTCTCCCTCAACCGAGATTGTCGGTTTTTTAGAAAACAAGTAACCAACCTTCTGGTCTACCAACTTCTTGAACAAGCCTAATTCAATCCTTGAGTTCGTCCGCCAATCTACATCTACTTTCTTATTTCGAATAGCCGTACGGTTTCGATAATAGTCGTAAGCCTCTTTCATCGTGCTTACTTTCTCAGAATTCTGATGTTCTCTTATCTCAATCTCTAGTATTTCGTTTTGGGTTGTATTCTTAATCAACAACCTCCTGATTAACCATTTAAACCAATTACTCAACATTTCTCCTTCTCCTACCAGAATGATATTCCTGGCTGTCTCATATCGTCTTCAAACGCATATCTAGTAGCGTCGATTGTGTGGTCGTTCACTTCTTCTAATTTAGGCTTGGGATTTCCATCACGGTCAACTGCATAGTCGGCACTTTCGAACTCTCTTGCAATATTTGGTGTGCGTTCTGGATCTATCACAATCGCAACCAAATCATCTAACCAGCGCTCTCCATACTCCCTACTGTCAGGACCTTTCTTAGCGCCTTGAACAAGCGGAATATTCAGCTGCAGTTTTAATTCATCAATCGACTTAGGCTCTGCACTATCACAGGTTATCATCTGAGATTGATAGCCTTTCTCACGGATTCTTTCAGCCAATTCACGGTTGCTAATCTTCACGCCGTAAATCTCATCGATAGCGTAGATAACACGTTTCTTCTTGTCGTAATGCCATCTTACAAAGGCCAAAGGGTCATTAGCATAACCGAAGTCATTGCCTTGCCGAATGTTATCAAACCTCGCTATTTCCTCGTCTGTAATCTTGCGGAATACCAGATTTTCAAACGGTGCTACACCCGAACCGATAGCCTCACCCAGATACTCCCAACGGTAACGCTTCTCTGAACGCTCTTTCGTAGCCTCTGCCTCTTCTATAAAGGCTTGGGATATATATGGGTTATCCAAGTAAGTTGAATGGTGTACGTGGGTATTAGGAGGCTGTATGACGCTTTCATATTTCTTATTCACCCAAGATTGTTTTCTTTTCGGTGGATTGTAAGAGTAAAAGAACTTATAAAAAAGACCATCAGCCAATTCTCCACGTAGGAGTGAGTTGGTGATTGTCTTTACTTCATCTTCAGTTTTAAATTCAGCTAACTCCTCAATCCAGCCGATTGCGAATGGAAAACGACTATCTTTCAAGGATTTGATACGCTCTGGATCTTGCGCACCACGAAAGATAATATAATTCCCCCTTGGAATATAGGTTATCTTCAAAGGAGATTTATTAATCTTAAATAGATGACCGACACCTTGCTCGCTAATTGCCCATTTCAATTGCTCGTAAACCGATTGTTCTAGGGTATTATCTGTCTTACGAATGCACACGGCATTGACTGGATAGCGCATAATCAGTTGAATGATAGTGTGCCCGAGGTCGCTTGATTTACCAGAACCACGCCCACCTTTTTCAACTACATGTAAGATTTTAGGGTCAAACGCTGCACGCCACATAGGATAGAAAGCCTTTGGGATAAATTCGCTCATTCTACGCTTCATCGCTAACTCCTATATCATCAACGAATTGAACAGCCGAAGACATCTCGATTTCTTTTCTCTCTAAATACGCTCCATTCACTTTGAATATGTGATCTAGAGAGCGTTGTCTTTCTTCAATTGTCGGAGTAAATTCATAGGTCGTTTCTGATACCTCCACGCCTTCAGCAGTCTTTACAGTTTTTTTAGAATATCCTTGTTGAGTTTCCCCTCTAGCAATACTAGCAGAGATTGCCAAAGCTTCCGCGATTGACATTGAACGTTCATCAAAAAGTTCTTCCGTACGTTTTTTGATGAATTCAGAAATCTCAACATTTTTCAACAATCTTTGTCCTATGCTATATGCCGTTTTCTCTGAGTACCCCACCTTAATAGCGGATTGTGTTGCGTTTCTACTGATGATGTACTCATCTGCGAATCGTCTTTGTCTTTCATTCAATTTTCCATCACCACCTTTCAAATAATCAAAAAAAGCCACACGATGTGCGACCTTTTTAAGACCTCTCATAAGAACAGCAGGACTTGAACCTGCAACCAATAGGGTGAAAACCTACCGCTCTACCACTTGAGCTATGTCCTTACCGCAAGGCGACTACTACCTTGCGTGTTAATTAGAAATCAATCTTCTGATTTATTTTTTGTAGTCTTTACAACCTCTGAGGGAATCAAACCCTCTAGCTTATAACTTACCTAGGATATAAGTAGCTACGCAACCATGCAAGGTCCAGTCGCTACTGCAACCATTTTTAAGTTAATGAGTGATATATGAATGCTAAGCCTACTGCCTACCCCATTTTTGGGACACAAACACTCAAATGACAGTAGCTGGAATTGAACCAGCTGGTCTAGCAGTAAAACGCACGTTTGGTAAAAGTTTCAAGGAGACCCAAACAACCTGCCAACCTGTCCTTACTGTCTAAGAGGCCGAAGCCTCGAAAAAATATAATAAAGATAAAGGAGACATCAATGAACGAAATAGAGGAAGGGACTCGAACCCTCAATGCCTTGACGACACCCTGATTTCAGGTAACCATCTACCAAATTCTGAGACCTTTCTTTTCAATTCTTGACAATACCATTCTAACAGAATTTTAGAACCATGCTGTCCCAAATAGTCCCATTTTAAACTTTATGACATCAAACAACTTCTTCTAGAGCTAAAATTGCCTCATTTTTCAATCTGTAATAGGTTGTACGGCTCATTTTTAAGTCGTAACAAATACTATCAGCAGTCCCTTTATTGATATAAGTCATTCTCAAGATTGTCCGATACTTCGGATTTGTTAGCTTGTTGATCATTCGACCCAATTCTAACTTACGATTGATGATGACATTGGTATCCTTCTCGATTTCATCCTTCATCGTAATAAGTTGAACATATACATCATCAGCCTTTCTAGTCTGTCCACCTTGGACTTTGACACCTGACCACTTAGGACTTGAGAGCAAACCTGCCTCAAGCTCATTGATTTCATCTATACGGCTTTGGATGTCCATGTCAAGGTCTTGTAATTCTTTCAATAGCTCTTTAGCCTTGTTCACTCTTTGTCTCCTTTGTGATATAATAGTCTTATTAGGAATTTAGCTGAGACAGAGAGTGTCTTGGCTTTTTTTATTTTAGAGGTTATTGAGTATCTTGAGAGTTTCCTCATAACTAAGTTTTACTTCAACTCTTTGCTCCTCGTATGCTCCAAAAATTTTGGGGATTCTGAAATAAATGATTGTAAAATTATCATAATCTTTAATGACTGTGTAGACATGTTTGATTAGTTCTTTTTTAAAAGAAACGTTAGGTAAAACGACTAAATCAGGTAAAGTTACATCAGCAGGCCTTTCTTGCCTTTTCTTTTTTCCTGAATATGGATATTTTTTGGTTTCATTTATGCCCTCTTTTAAATTATTTTCCCATCAAAAACTAGTGTTATTGTACCTGTACCATCTTTGTGTTTAGATACTAAAGCAAGACAATCTGAGCCTAATTCAACGCTCTCAACTGTGATACTGCGCTTTATTCTGTCAACATTGATGATTGTTCCCATTAATGTTTTAATTCTCATGCTCCATCTCCTCGATAAGCCAGTCAAGGTTCTTGCGTGCTTTCTTCAGGTCTTCGATACCATTCTTTTCTTTGTATCGAAGTAAATACTCGACTGCACTGCACCAGCGATGTGCTTCCATTTCTGACTTGCCTTTGACGAAATTTCTCGTCACGTCTTTTACTTCGAGACCGTAAGTCCCGATGTAGTGATTTGGTTTGTTTATGTTATCAATTATTTCTGGGTACATTATTTATCCTCCAAAAATTCAGGGTTCTCGTAGATGTTGCCAATGATTTGACTGTTTTTAAACGTTTCTGGCTCAAAAGGACTAATATTATCTGGATCAGCGACATTAATACATTCAACATAAAAGCCTAGACCATCATGTAATACACCAAGTATATGGTCGTTGTTCTTAGATGTTTCAAGATATTTATAACTTCCGAATTTTACAATCATTTTTATACCTTGGATTTCAAGTACATCCCCCTCAAAGATTTCCTTGCCGTTCTTATCTTTGAGTCCTGTTGATTTCATGAGTTTGATTTCTTCAAAAACAAAGTTATCTAAATCTCTACCGTCTGGTAAACCATTCTCAAAATAAAAGTAAACTCGTTGCGTCGTGACCACTTCATTCTCATAGTCAATATCAAGAAGGTCATCTGTTTTAATCATACGTTTTTCTGTGTTTATCCATGCCCTATATCTTGGTATCATCCCAAATCCTCCTAAGCATTAACAATTGGAAAATGAATATCACCAATCACTAAAGAGCCTACGCTGTAATAATAGCCGTTATGCTCTGCTTCACAATTGGCAATAGCTACAGGGTTCTGATTATGGAAGATAGTTACTTTGTTTTTATAACCAGTTCCCCAATGGTCGGGGATTTCTTCCGGTTCTCCAATTTCAACATTAGTAATCACAGCGTCAAGTGATACATCTTGGAACTCCCCACCTGCTGAGGCACAGCAATCACTTTCAGACATTTCAATAGTGACCTTTGTGCCGTCTTCAAGCAACAAAAAGTCCTTATCCCATTTCACAATACGCTTAAAGAGCAACAATTCTTTAAGCTCTTCCAACGACCCGTACCTTGCATTTTTCCAATCAGGCTCATAATAGTCTGGTAGTTTAATAGTTTCTGTCATAGTAACACCTCATCCCCAACTTTCACTTTCTCATACACTTCCTTCGTAACCACGAACACACCGTAGTCACGAATCGTAAGCGTGTACAGCTTGCCCTGTCGTCCTTTCTCGACGACCTTACCGAATATCTCAGCGCCTGCGTTGTCTGCTCTATAGACAATTATCGGACGCTTTGCTTCTAGTTTTTTTATGTGGATACTCTGCCAAATATTTAATCCAGCAGACAATAAAATCCAGATTGCGATAAATCGTTTCAATCTATGACCTCCTTAAAGCGCCCATCTATTTCGGGGCTTATTTCTTTTGAAAATAGGATTCTTCTTTTCTTTTTTCTTCTGCTTCTGATAATCGCTATCTTTGTTGAAGATAATATCTTCATTTTCAATCAGTTCAGGAATGAAGTATTTAGATGGGTGTCGTTCAGGTCGTTCCATATTACCACCTCATATATAAATATTTCATATCAATATTTTGTTCTAAAATACACTCTTTCAGTGACTTTAAAACTTCTAAGGCACCGCTGACTGTTCCCCATCTATTTTCAGGTTCATACTGCACATACTTTTCAGGATACTGTTCTAATTCAGATATACCGCGTTGAATGTTATGTAAAATGTCAGCAATGTTGTACGTAGTGCCTTGGTCAAAATCCCAATCCATAGCAACTCTAAACATTCTTCCAAGATTGTATGTCGGAGAACTATATTTAGGTTCAGCAATACGGATATATTGTCCGTTTTCTATTTTCGCTAAAATTTCCAAATCATAACTCATCACTCCACCTTCTCAATCTCAATCCCTGGGCAATTGAAAACCCAGCCGAACCCAGCTTCTTCTAGTTCTTTTTTTGTAAAACTTTCTTTGTATGCTAAAGAAAAAAATATTTTCCCAGTTCCATCTTTAGAAATATAGTGTTTTGTCGCTCTAATCTTAACCAGATACCTCTTCTCTTTCTCGACCTCGTAGCCGAACTGGTGCATGTTGACGAGGGTTTGAAATGTGGTTATTGAACAGTTCATCCATCTTTTGAATTCCGATTCCTCTTGATGATTCCAATTATAGATGTAATCCCAAATATAATGGTTTAAATCATGTTTTTTCTTCTCATACCAATCCGCCACAAACTGCTTTACTTTGACTGGTTGCGGTTCGTCTAGTTGTTTCAAGTCTTCAATATATGGTTTAGGAAACTCAGTTTCACATCCGTTTGGTAAAGTTACTAAATAGTTTGGAAAGCCGTGTTCCCTATAAGTTACACCTTTTATGGTTCCGCGTAAAACAACACTGTCACCTATTTTCATCTTCCAACTCCTCCATCTTTACTTTATACATTCGATTCCCTCTATACTTGCTCTCAAGCTGCGCCTTGCATTTGCCAGCATCACCCTTTTTCTTAAAAAAGTGAGTTTCGTCTACCATGTTGTCAAAATATAGTGTTACTGTGTATGACATTTCTTCTCCTATACTTATTAAAAAATATGTTTATTTCGTGAATACTTTTCACACGGTTACAGGTTACATCACTTTTCGCAAAACATATTTTATAAAAAACAAGAATGCTGTTATATCAACGTTTATAGCACTTG